>WBZO01000088.1_pt1 | contig 237209 bp, 186 predicted proteins | sample 5204261 | NCBI WGS metagenome assembly WBZO01 (sample SAMN12412400, study PRJNA552823) | activated sludge metagenome | isolation source: activated sludge from anammox sidestream of wastewater treatment plant... | place: USA: North Carolina | collected 2017-09 | reverse complement strand
TCCTCAATCTGGAAGAGTTACATTAACGGTTTACGATATGATGGGTAGTGAAGTTGCAGTACTTCTTAACAGATACCAGGAAGCAGGAAGTTACGATGTAATTTTTCAGGCAAAAGACCTTGCAAGTGGAATTTATTTCTACACTCTTACATCTGGAAACTTTACTGCAACAAAGAAATTAATTTTGCTGAAGTAAACAGCATTCAGATATGCCATCCCGATAAGTCGGGATGGCATATCTTAAAAACCTCTTCTCAACACTTTCTCCATATCAGATTTTATCATCAGCTTAACGAGGTCTTCAAATTTTGTTTTTGCTTTCCAGCCGAGAACTTTTTTTGCTTTGGATGGGTCACCAATCAGTAAATCAACTTCTGTTGGTCTGTAATAAACAGGATCAATGGCAATAAGTGTATCGCCTTTTTTTAGTTTAGTGGTAAAATCTTTTAAATACGATTTTTTATTTTCACCCTTTGGCTTAGATGAATACCCGATCAGCTTCTTCGCTTTTTCAAGATTGATAGATTTAATAACTCCTTTTTCATTTTCACCTTTACCTTTCCACTCCAACTCAATACCAAGATTTTTAAAAGTGAGTACTGCAAACTCTCGAACGGTTTTAGTTTCACCCGTTGCGAGAACAAAATCATCAGCTTCTTTATGCTGTAGAATTCTCCACATACCTTCACAATATTCTGGTGCAAATCCCCAGTCACGTTTTGCGTTAAGATTTCCTAAAGTTAATTCCTTTTGTAACCCTGCAACGATACGCGAAGCGGCTCTTGTAATTTTTCGGCTTACAAAAGTTTCTCCCCGTCTCGGTGATTCATGATTGAAAAGTATTCCGTTTGATGCAAAAATATTATAGGCTTCACGGTAGTTTACAATTATCCAGTAACCGTAAAGTTTTGCGACTCCATACGGTGAACGTGGATAGAATGGGGTTGTTTCACTCTGAGGAATTTCCTGCGCTTTACCATAAAGCTCGCTTGTTGATGCCTGATAAAATTTTACTTTCTTCAAACCAACTTCACGAATTGCATCAAGAAATCTTAATGTACCGAGCGCATCAACCTGTGCTGTGTAATCAGGAACCTGAAAAGACACTTTTACGTGACTTTGTGCTGCAAGATTATAAATTTCATCCGGTTCAATTTTTTCAAGAAGACGATTGAGGTTGCTTGTATCTACAAGATCTCCGTAATGCAAAAACATTTTTTTGTTGAGAATTTTCGGATCGTTATAGAGATGATCTATTCTTCCTGTATTAAACGAACTGCTGCGACGAATTATTCCGTGAACTTCGTATCCTTTTTCAAGAAGTATTTCGGTTAAGTAACTTCCGTCCTGTCCGGTAATGCCGGTTATTAATGCGCGTTTCATAAGCAATTAAAAATGATAAATTAAAAATTAAAAAAATGAACTATAGTTTACTGCAAATTGAACCAAGAATATTTTTAAGTTCACCAGATTCGGTTTTTAATTTGCCAGCTTTATTCTGATCGCCAAATTTCAAAGCAATACAAACTCTTATCCAATAATTCGACTCTCTCATTTCTCTTAACACAATTTTCATTTTATGTGCAAAATCAGGTTTTGAAGATGCTGCTTGAGCTTCTTCATAATTTGCTCCTGATGAGCTTGAAGCTTTAGCCAATTGATATCTTATTACTTGAGATTCCGGATTCTTCGGTAATGAACCGAGGAAAGTTAACACATCAATAGTAAATCTAAATAATCTCTCGCCAAGCCCTTCATCCATTAATTAAAAACCTTTTAATTTTTCATTTTTAATTTTTAATTAAGAGTGTAATCGGTTTAGATACCACTTGTAAGTTCGCTCAATTCCTTCACGCAATTCTGTTTTATATTTCCAGCCGAGTGCATTGATCCGGGAAACATCAAGCAGTTTTCGTGGAGTTCCATCGGGCTTAGTTGAATCATTAACAATTTTTCCTTTGTAACCTGTAATATCTGAAATAAGTTTTGCAAGTTCCAGAATCGTTAAATCTTTACCAGTGCCGATATTCAGATGCGAAATTCCATTATCATAAAGATCCTTTGCATTAACATTTTCCATCAAAAATAAAATCGCATCTGCAAGGTCTTCAACAAACAGAAATTCACGAAGAGGTTTTCCGCTTCCCCAAATTATAACTTCGGATTGATTTTTTTCTTTTGCTTCATGAAATTTCCTGATGAATGCAGGAAGAACATGAGAAGTCTGTAAATCAAAATTATCATTCGGTCCATACATATTAGTCGGCATCACAGAAAAGAAATTTGAATCATATTGCCTGTAATAATTTTCGCAGAGTTTTATCCCGGCAATCTTCGCGATTGCATACGGTTCATTTGTAAACTCAAGATAATCAGACAAAAGATATTCTTCCTTCAATGGTTGTTGAGCAAGTTTAGGATAAATACAACTGCTGCCAAGAAAAATTAATTTCTCAACACCTGCCGTGTGTGAATTATGGATAATGTTCGCTTCAATCATAAGGTTATCATATATGAACTCAGCACGAAAAGTGTTGTTTGCAAGAATCCCACCAACTTTAGCTGCAGCAACGATTACGATTTCAGGTTTAACTTCTTTGAAGAATTTTTCAACATCATCCTGTCTTTTCAAATCAAGTTCAGTATAATTCTTCAGGATAAGATTATTGAATCCTCTTTTTTGAAATTCACGGGTGATCGCAGAGCCAACCATTCCGGTATGACCAGCAACGTAAATTTTTTTATTCAGATATTTTGATTGATTAGTCATTTAATTTTTAATTACAATCCGTAATAAACAGCAAAATAAAATTCCTGGTTACTATCATCAATAAAACTCAAATCTTCCTGCTGCCTTGAAATATTTGTGTGTTGATACCTAGCCCTTACAAACAGATCGTGTAAAAATTCATATCGAACTTCACCACCGAAATAGAAATAATTAGTCCTAAGTCCGGCAAGGAAAGGCGGCTGTGGTTGATGAAATTGATAGTCAACATCCTGTTCTTCTCCCTGCCTGATATATCTTGTCCACAATATTGCTTCTAGTCCCCTTAAAAATCTATAGCTTGCCGAAGCAAATATTTGATCTGCATTATCACCCATCCAGTGACCCATTAGATATGATGAACTTGTATAATTAGTAGCTGTTATGTAATGCTTGTAAACGTAAGGATAAATTTTTGTGTATTCAAGTTTCAGAGTTAGATTATTAATCGGCAAATCTGTTACTGAACCACCAAGCGTAAATCCAATTTGATTTCTTTGCTTTTCCGCATCGAATAATCCATTCAATGTAATTTCGTCGATAATGAGTGAACCATAAATATGTGTATTTGGTATATGCCCTTTTGAACTTACCGAAAAAAAGAATTGTGCATTGCTTCCTGCTGAATTACTTTGTTTGCTCAGATAGTGATCAGCAAGCCGAAAAAATGTAATGGGGATGAGATAAAGTACCTCAAGTTCATCAGAATATATAATTGATTCTCCCAGAGAAATATCCAATCCTCTTGTCGGTCGGATTGTTAAAGTATGCGAAGCGAGATATTTATTTCTGTATGAATATCTTAAATCATCATGTTCGGTATAATATAAATCCGAAGTATCAATTACATCAGAATTAAGCCAGGCATGAAAATAATTGAAGCTCAACCACTCAACAGGATTAATGTCAAGTCTCATCAACGGAAATGAAGGAGCTTTTTTTGACATAACAAGCAACCCATTATCACCATATCCCCATTCAATAAACTCTTTGCCAATAGCAAAACTTCCCCACTTCCAATTGGTTGCAAGCATCATTTTAGCTTCACTGTATTCCATTTTATCCACAGGATAATTCACAGTATTCGCATCTGTGCGAGCAATTACTCCCGTTTCCGGAGTAAAGCTTTTCTTTTTATCTAATGTAGTTCCGCTTTCGGTATTATCTCTGAAATCAAAACTGAATCCCAGCACATCATAAATGTAACCATACGTATAAACTCCATTCCAGAAATGAGTTTGTTTTGCATCTTTAACTGAGCCGATTTCCGCACCAAGAATAAGATCTGCATTTATTTTGAAACCATCACCGCCGTATGAAAACATCCTCCATCTATCAGCGGGATCAAATCCAAAGTAATCGAGATGCTCAGTTTGTTTGTTGTTGCCTTCACTCAGCCAGCGTTCGTGAAGATAATCCTTTAAAAAGAATTCCAGTTCTTCACGTTCGAGCTTCGTAAGTTGTGATGATAGTGAATCTGCTTCCAAAAGTTTATTGCTGATATAACTTCTTGGTAATGGTCTGATCAGATCATCGAATTCAATAATTCCTTTCTGACTTATCCTTCCCAAAAAATTGTAAACGTCTTCATATAAAGGTTCATAAACAACCTGAGCATATGCCATGCTTATAAAAATAAACAGCCCATATAAAAATATTTTTACAAAAAACTTCATTTGCTTTGAGTGAATTCTTTTATTTTCTGAACAACAAATTCCTGCTGATCCTTTGTAAGCTCCGGATAGATAGGAATTGCAAGAGATGTATTGCTTGCATTTTCTGCCTCAGGAAAATCTCCGGCTTTATGATTCAGGTTTGCAAAACATTCCTGCAAATGAAATGGAACCGGATAATAAATTTCATTTCCAATTTCATTTTCTGTTAAGAATTTTTTCATTTCGTCTCTGTTTTGAACTCTGATTATATACTGATTGTAAATGTGATAGTTCTTCAAACCAGAAATATTTTTATAAACGGCTTTTGGAAGAAGTACTTTATTCTTTTCATCAAATTTTATTCTGCCCGGACCTTCAGATAAACCGGCTTTAATAAAAAGTTCGTTGTAATATTCAGCATTAGCTCTTCTTTTTTCAGACCACTTATCCAGATGAGGAAGTTTTACTCTCAACACCGCTGCTTGAAGTGCATCAATCCTGAAATTTCCACCGATAACTTTATGATAATATTTTTGTTCACCGCCATGAACTCTTTTTATCCGTAGCATATAAGCAAGATCATCATTATTTGTTGTAACAAGTCCACCATCACCATAACCTCCAAGATTTTTACTGGGGAAAAAAGAGAAACAACCAATGTCACCAATTGTTCCAACACATTTTCCTCCAAAGGAGTCCATTCGGACATCTTTATATTGCGTACCAATTGCTTGTGCTGCATCTTCGATAACAATAATATTTTTCTCTTTGGCTATTTTCATTATTGCATTCATCTCAGCACTTTGTCCATACAAATGAACCGGAATTACAGCTTTAGTTTTTGACGTTATTTTTTTCTTAAAATCATCTGGATTTATATTGAATGTGACGGGATCAATATCAGTAAATACCGGTATAGCATTTAATCTTGAAACAACTCCAGCGGTTGCAAAAAATGAATAAGTTGGTACAATTACTTCATCGCCGGGTTTTATATCAATAGCCATTAATGCAAGTAGAAGTGCATCTGTTCCTGAAGAAACACCGATTGCATGTTTGCAATGGAGATATTCACAAAATTCTTTTTCCATCTTTTCAACTTCTGGTCCGAGAATAAAATGTTGTGATTCTGCAACACGAAGGATTGCATCATCAAGTTCTTTTTTAAGTGATTGATATTGGGGTTTTAAATCGAGCAAAGGTACCTTCATAGATTTCCTGATTATTTATTTTAATAAATTTTTAGTGTTGATGTTCTTCATTTGGTTGTATTACTCTTTTCATAAATAAAATCTTTTTCAATCGCTTTAAAATTTTTTGCTCTTAAATCCTTTTCGGAAACAATTGGTTGTTCTACCTTCCAATCAATATTCAAATCCTGATCATTAAAAATAATTGTTCTTTCATCGGGTTTGCTGTAATAGTTAGTGCATTTATATGAAAAGATAGCTTCTTCGGATAGAACAGAAAAGCCGTGAGCAAATCCTTGTGGAATCCAAAGCTGCAATTTTTTTTCTGAATCCAGTATCAACGAAAAATATTTGCCGAACGTTGGTGAGTTAAATCGAATATCAACGGCAACATCCAGAGCTTCACCTTCAATTACCTGGCAAAGTTTTCCCTGAGCTTTTTCCCCGACTTGATAATGAAGTCCTCTTACTGTTCCGATTTTCGATTTTGAAATATTATCCTGGACAAATTCTTCGGGTAATCCAATTTCTTTATAACGATTTTTGCTGAAGGATTCAAAAAAATATCCGCGGTCATCTTTAAAAACATCCGGCTCAATAATTAAAATGCCGGGAATATCTGTCCTGGTAATTTTCAATTAATTCTCTGCTAAAACTTTTTCAAGATATTCTTTGTAAAGCGAATTCGGTATTTCACCAATCAATTTTCCAAATTGTTTCTTATCAATGAAGCCGCGATGAAATGCAATCTCCTCAATACAGGCAACTTTTAATCCCTGTCTGTCCTCAATTACTCCAAAGAAGTTTGAAGCAGCAAGCAAAGCTTCAGGCGTTCCGGTATCGAGCCACGCAACACCTCTTCCAATTTTTTCAACACGAAGTTCACCCAATTCTAAATACGCTTTATTAACATCTGTGATTTCTAATTCGCCTCTTGCTGAAGGTTTTAAATTTTTAGAAATATCAATTACACGATTATCATAAATATATAATCCCGGAACAGCGTAATGAGATTTTGGCTTTGAAGGTTTTTCTTCGATCGATAATACTTTTCCGTTTTGGTCAAAATCTACAATTCCATATCTCTCCGGATCGTTTACTTTATAACCGAATACCGTTGCACCTTTTTCAGATTGAAGTGCTTTGTAGAAAAACTCAAGCTTTCCATAAAAAATATTGTCACCAAGAATTAAACAAGACATATCATTGCCAATAAATTTTTCGCCGAGAATAAATGCTTGTGCAATTCCTTTTGGTTCCGGCTGAATAACGTATTCGAATTTCATCCCGATATTTGATCCATCACCAAAAAGCTGTTGATACAATGGAATTGTTTCTTTGTTAGAAATGATAAGAACATCTTTTATTCCACCAAGCATTAATATTGAAAGCGGATAATAAATAAGCGGCTTATCATAAATCAGTGCAAGCTGCTTGCTGTAAACTTTTGTAATTGGATAAAGTCGCGAACCCGAACCACCGGCAAGAATTATTCCTTTTATATTTTTTTTCATTCTATGATTCTATTTCTAAAAAAGTAATGACAAATATAAAAAGAATAGATGTACAATATCGATTTACTTTAAAGCAGCGTTCCACTTAAGAAAAAAAGTGCAAATGTGAAATAAATAATCAATCCTGTTACATCTACGAGAGTAGCAACAAAAGGTGCGGATGATGTGGCTGGATCTAAGCCAAATCTTTTCAAAATAAACGGAAGCATTGAACCGGAAATTGTTCCCCAAAGCACTACACCAATAAGTGAGAAACCAACTGTGAACGCAATCAGCATCCAGTGATTACCATAAATATTTGAGAATGATGCCCAAATAAAAATTCTGAGGAAACCAATTATTCCTAAAACCAATCCAAGAGTTAATCCTGATAAAATTTCTCTTCTCATAATATACCACCAATCTTTCAGCGTAACTTCACCCAAAGCGATTGCTCGGATAACAAGTGTTGCTGCCTGAGAACCAGAGTTACCACCTGAAGATATTATTAGCGGAACAAAAAGTGCAAGCACAACTGCTTTTGCAATTTCATCTTCAAAAAATCCCATAGCAGATGCGGTCAGCATTTCACCGATAAATAAAACCGTCAGCCAGCCAACTCTTTTTTTAATCATAGAAAAAAATGGCATTGTTGAGTACGGTTCTTCTAATGCCTCAACACCGCCAAGTTTCTGAATATCTTCAGTGGCTTCTTCTTCTGCAACATCAAGTACGTCATCAACTGTAACAATACCAATGAGTATCCCATAGTTATCAACAACCGGAAGTGCAACTCGATCGTATTTTTTAAAAACTTCAACGGCAGTTTCCTGGTCATCGTGAACATTCAATGCGGAGAAATTCTCTTCCATCAAATCACTTATTTTTTTATCGAGAGGAGAGAGAATAATTTCTCTTATTCTGATGTCATCAACAAGTTTTCCTTTTTCATCGACTACATAAATAACATTTAAAGTTTCTTTGTCTTCACCATTTTTACGAATATAGTCCAGAGTTTCAGCAACAGTCCAATCGCGTCTTACAGCAACATAATCGGGTGTCATTAATCTGCCGACGCTATTTTCAGGATATCCTAACAACGTCTGTGCAATTTTTCTTTCTTCAGCAGAAAGTAATTGAATCAGTCTTTTGGCAGAAGTACCAGGCAAATCTTCGAGCAAAGCTGTTCTGTCGTCGGGAGACATATCGTTGAGTATAGCGGCAACTTCCTCGTTACCCATTGCTTTGAGAAGTTCTTCCTGTGTGTCAAACTCCAGATGTTCAAAAGTATCGGTTGCAATATCAACAGGAAGAATCCGGAAAACTATCACTTTGTCTTGTTCAGGAAGATCAACTATCAGGTCGGCAATGTCAGCAGGTGACCAATCAGTAAGGATTTCCTTTAGTATATTTAATTTTCTCTCAGCAATAAGAGATTCGATTTCAGGCATTAGTAATTTGCTGAGCATGGGAAATTCCTCCCGATTGATTTATGATATGGTGATTACATTCTACAAAAAAATAGATTTAATTTGTGACAAAAATATGCTGTTAATAATGTAAAATCAATCCGAAGATTCACGAAAAATCTTCAAGTGCTATTGAGTAAATTTGTATTGAATTTTTAAGACGATATGAATCTAATAGTTGACGAAAATATTGCATTTGCTAATGAAGCGTTTTCCGGTTTTGGTAAATTGGAACTTGTTGATGGACGGTCAATTACAAACAGTACTGTTGATGATGCTGATATTTTAATTGTTCGCTCGGTTACCAAGGTAGATAGAAAATTATTAGCAGGAAGTAAAGTTCAGTTTGTTGGAACTGCAACTATCGGAACTGATCATATTGATATTGAATATCTGAAAAAAAGAAATCTTGGATTCGCAGATGCAAAAGGCTGTAATGCAGATTCAGTTGCCGAATATGTTTTTACTGCTTTGTTAAAAGCTGCATCAGAAAATAATATTACGCTAAGAGAAAAAACAATTGGCGTTGTTGGAGTTGGAAATATCGGAAGCCGCATTGTTAGAATTGCAGAATCTTTCGGAATGAATGTTCTTAAAAACGATCCTCCTCTCGAACGAGCTGGCATCGGAAAAAATTATGCTGCTCTTGATGAAATTCTGAAAGCAGATATTATTACTCTTCACATTCCGCTTTCATTTGAAGGAGTTGACAAAACATACCATCTACTTAATGAAAACAATTTACATCTGATAAAAGAAAATGCAATAATTATTAATACTTCAAGAGGTCCTGTAATTGATAACAACGTACTTCTCGAAGAAACCAACAAAAAAAATTTTTCATTGATACTTGACGTTTGGGAAGAAGAGCCTCATGTCAACCCCGGCTTACTCAGCAAAGCTAAGATCGCAAGTGCACACATTGCGGGTTATTCGTTTGAGGGAAAAGTTAACGGAACAAAAATGATTTATGATTCATTGTGCCATCATTTAAAAATAAAACCTGATTGGATACCAAAATTTCCAGCAATTGATAAGCCTGAATTAACGCTGTCTGCAGGAACATCTGATGAAATAATATTATACAAGCTTTTTAATTCAATTTACGATATTGAAGAAGACGATCGCAGATTACGGGAAATATTAAATTATAAAGCGGATCAACAGCCAGCTTTCTTTGACAGGTTAAGAAAAACTTATCCGATGAGAAGAGAGTTTACCAATTATACTATTTTACTTTCAGAACAATACAAATATCTGATACCATTTCTTGAATCTATCCACTTCAAAATAAAACTGATTTAGTCTTTATTATCCAGTTTAAATTCAATCGGTATTTCCATTTGGACTTTTACCTTTTGTCCTTTAATTAATCCGGGCTTAAATCGATGATAAAGAATTGCAAATCTCGCAGCTTCATCACAGCCATAACCAATACCTTCAACAACTTTTGCATCAAGGACTTCACCATCACGATCAATAAAAGCTAAAATCCTTACTACTCCCTCAATGTCATTGTCTTTAGCATCCTCCGGATAGCCGATTTTTTTATAGATTGCTTCCATTCCGCCATAAGGTTCCGGCATTACCTCAACTGATTTATAAAATATTGTATCCTTCTCATAATTTTTTTCAGCTTCAACTTCAGGAGGAACAAAATCGTTGTTGTCTTGTTTTTTCTTATTCTGAGTATCTTGTGTTTTTAATACAGTAACTTCCCCGGATTTCATCTTTTCATTTTTAACACCTGTATCTAACACTATCTTATCAACTTTCAAAATTCCTTCTTCGTAATAATTATCTCTTAAGTATTTTCCAGTACTGTCAAACAGTGAAGTTGGTCCTTCTCTTTTTCCATTTTCGATTGTGAACATTTCTATTAAAACTCCATTTTCGTTGTATCTTCGTACGAGTCCTTCAACGCGGCCATTTACATACGAAAGTGCTTCCTTTATATTTCCGTTTTCCCAATAGAAAGTGGCATCACCATCACGCACATTATCTCGTAGATGAACAATTGATTCAATCTTACCGTTATTGTGATAAGAAATGAGTGAGTCGATTTGCGCATCAACATTAATAGCAATCAGCAAAAATGAAATGAATATTAACCTGAGCATTGATTCCGTTTATTATTTTTTATTTGAAAAGATACAATTTAATCGTGAGTTAAAAGAGGCATTAACACAGCAACAATAAAAATCAAAATTGATATCCCAAAGAAAATGTAACCGACCAGATAATCGTGTTCGAGTAAACCAACTTCTCCGAGAAGATAATGCCAGTCGTGATAAACTTTGTTGCCCCCAAGTAACGGAAGTTTTCTGGCTTGTGCATCCGCAGCATAGACGCTGATGTTAATAAAGTTCTGCCCAAGCCACAATAAACCAAATTGTACTCCCGTCCTGTAATTATTTCTTAAAAAATAAACTGCAATAATCGATGGGAGAATAATCTGCATTAAAGTACCGCCAAGCGTGTAAATATATTTGCCAAATAAGCTAAAGAAAAAGTGACCGGCTTCATGGATTACCAGATCAATGTTATCAAGTAAACTGAAATCACCCCGATTCAAAACCCAGTAAAATGATATTGGCAATATTATAAGAGACGGAATCCATCTCTTCAAGTGGTCCGTTTTTGTATAAGATTTTGCTTTGTTTAAGCTTTGTTTAGATGTTTCTAAATTTTCTTTATCTGTTAGCATTGTATATGATGAAATCGCTCATTAACTTCGCAACCAAATTTAACTAAACAAACCTCATTCAAACTAATCTAAGGAGAAAATAATGTTGAAAACATTTCAACTTTCACTTATACTTATCTTTATTTTTTCAATCATCGTAATCGGACAGCAGATAAAAACACCGCGCCCGAGTCCTGATGCAACTGTGACACAAATGGTTGGCATTACTGAAGTCAGTATTGATTATAGTTCACCGGGAGTTAAAGGAAGAAAAATATTTGGAGAACTTGTACCTTTCGGTGAAGTGTGGAGAACTGGGGCAAATGAAGTTACTTCAATTACTTTCAGTAATCCTGTAAAAGTAAACGGCAATGATTTGCCAGCCGGTACATACGGAATTCATATTATACCCGGAGAAAGCGAGTGGGAAATTATATTCAGTAAAGACACAAAAGTTGATGGCAGCTCAACTTACGATCCAGCAAAAGATGCTCTGCGAATAAAAGTAAAACCTGAAGATCATGCATTTATGGAGAGGATGACTTTCTTGTTTACAGATGTTACAGATAATTCAGCTAACGTAAATCTTGCGTGGGATAAATTAATAGTTCCCTTCAAAATCGAAACTGACACACAGGAATTATTCCTCAGTAATGCAAGAGAACAACTTAGCTGGTCACCTACGTTTCAGGCTGCTCAATATTGTCTGACTTCAAATTCAAATCTTGAAGAAGCTTTAAAATGGGCAGAAGCTTCGTGTTTGATAAACGAAGTATATTGGAATACCAGGGTTAAAGCTCAGCTTCAGAATAAACTTGGTATGAAGGATGAAGCAATTATCACGATGGAAAAAGCTATTGATCTTGGCAATAAAATGGAAGAAGCTCCATTTGATTTTGATAATATGAAAAAGATGTTAGAGGATTGGAAGAAGTAGTTTCGTATATGTCGTTCTGAAAGAGCAAAGCAACTGAAGAATCTCGCTAACCTGAGATTCTTCGCTTTGCTCAGAATGACAATTTTAACATTAACCGTGAAAAACTTTTCTTTTATTCAGGCTTGCTCTGCATTCATCCGAACAACAATAATCATTTACGACTTTGCATTCGTGACAGCTCACAATTATTTTATCACAATCCACATTATGGCAATTGATATAATATGATGTTGGTTTACCGCAAAAGTAACATTGAGCGATGTGTTTTAATTCTTCTTTTGAATTTGGATTAACAACTCTTCGTTCATCAAAAACGAACATTCCACCTTCCCAATAAGTGTCAGGAAATTTTTTAATAAAATTTATAATCCCGCCATCAAGCTGGTAAACATCTTTAAATCCGTTTTCAACCAAATAAGCAGACGCTTTCTCACAACGAATTCCACCGGTGCAATACGTAACAACTGTTTTATCTTTAAGATTCCTGAGATCTTCATTGACTACTTTTTTCCATTCACGAAAATTTTTCATCGGAGGAGTAATAGCGTTTTTAAATTTACCGATTTTGCTTTCATACCAGTTACGAGTATCAACGAGTACAAATTCTTTTCCTTCTTTATACAATCGAAGTAGTTCCGCGGGAGAAAGTCTTTTCCCTCCGTGCTCAATTGAAACACTCTCAAGATCACCGTTCACTATTTCATTTTTTAACCTCACGTGAATTTTTTTGAAAGCATGTTCATCGGCTTCATCTTCTTTAAACCAAATATCAGCAAACTCAGGATAGCTTGCTATTTGTATTTTGTATTTCTCAATATTTTCAACTGTCCCGGAAACTGTTCCATTCACACCTTCATTTGCAAAAAAGATTCTTCCTTTAATATCATTTTGAATACACCAATTTAAATGCTCATTCACAATTACCGCGGGATGCTGAACAAACACATATTTATAGAAAAGAAGTATTCTGTAACTCTTCATTCTGCCTTTTCTCCCTGTGCTTTTGTATTTCTGATTTGATTATCTGACATTTCCGGCATTTCATTTTTACTCAATTATAATTTTTATCACAAAGATAATGAGAGTGAAATCACAAATTAAATCAGAAAGTGAAGCATTATTTAATAGTGCTTGCTTAAATTACAGGTAAGATTTATGAGGAGATATTTTGTGGAAAGGAATATTAAACTTCGTCAAGCATAAGGTTTTTATCCTTTGCAGTAACCCTAATTAGTATTTTTTCAAAGACTACAGAAAATTCAGAACCTTTATTCTTTTCACTTTTAACAGAAATCTGCCCTTTGTTAAGAGTCACATATTCTTTAACTAATGCAAGACCTAATCCATTGCCTTCATACTTTCTGGTTTGCCCGGCATCTTCCTGTGAAAAAGGTGTAAAAAGATTCTTCTGATATTTTTCAGACATTCCGATACCGGTATCTGCTACTCTTATTATAATTTTATTGTCTTCAAAATCTTCAATCGAAACAGTGATTTTACCCTTCTGGGTGTATTTTATTGCATTACCAATTAAATTCTGAAAAACCTGACCAATTGTATATCTGTCAGCAGAAATATCAGAACTTTTACATTTATTATTGAAATAAATTTCTAAACCTTTGTCCTTACAGATGGTCGTAAACTCCTGAGTAAGATTATTAATATCTTCTGCGAGATTAATCTTTTCAAACTTTGCTTTATAATTTCCACTTTGAACAGCAGACATCGAAAGGATCATATCAATAGTCCTGTATAATCTCTTTCCTGCATTATCAACTGCATGAAGAATAGAAACCATTTCTTTATCTTTCTCGCCAATCTCATCCGCTAAAATCGGGATTGATGGAAGGATAACATTGAGAGGTGTTCTGATTTCATGGGACATTTGCGCCAGAAATGCGCTCTTCAGTCTGTCAGATTCTTTTGCCTGTTCTAAAGCTAGTTCAAGTTCTCCCTGAACTCGTTTAATTTCGGAAATATCAAGCACCTGAAGAAGTGTATTAATTGGTTTACCTTCTTCATCCCGGATTTTAATTGATTTCAACAACGTAAATAATTTGCGTCCACTTCTTTTAGTAAGTTTAGCTTCAAGGTCCAGACTTTCACTCTCCATTATTTTGTGATATGTAGATTTTAAATTACCCATTGAAGAATCATCAAAAAAGTTTTTGATATGAAGTCTTGTAACTTCAAACTCATCATAGCCAACAGTGTTGCAGAATGCCTTATTAGATTTTAAAACCTTCCCTTCATTCGAAACAATTAACATACCTATCGGTGCACTCTCAAACAGAATTTTGAACATTTCTTCTGTTTTCTTTAAGAATATTTCTGCTTTCTTTCTATGACTGATTTCAACATCAAGCTCATAAATTTTTTCCCTGAACAGGCTTTTCAGCTTCTCATTTAAATTTTCTACTTCATTAGATGATTTATCCAATTCATTTAAAATATTATAAATTCTTCCGGCAAGTATTCCAATCTCATCATTTTTAAAATTGCTTAGCAGAAGTTTTTGTTCCTGAATGTCTGATTTACTAAGTGCAGAAATAAGTTTTGTAATTGGGCGGAATGATATTGAACTCAGGAAGTATGTGAAAATCATGCCCGCTAATAAAATTGTTAAACTGAAAAGTGCAGTTAAAAGTGTTTTACTTCTAAGTTCACTAGCGATTTTTCTTGCATTAAAACCAAGGTATACTTTTCCTATTCGCATTTCATCATGACGAATAGGTATAACAATTTTATAGATTGATTCATCAAAAGAGATATAATCCCGTTTGTCGGCTGAGACATAGAGATAATATTCAGCTAAATCCAGATTTACGGCATCAACTAGTTCTCCTTTCTGGTTTTCAATGACCAGATAATTGATTTCATTTAATGCCATCAACTGAATAATTTCAGTTTTATCGGTAACTATTTTTGAGTCAAAATAATCAGGATTTTGTTCAATGAATTTAGTTATCACTTCTGCTTTGAACATAAATTTATCAAGTACTTCTTCTTCAAACTTCTGGCTGAAGTAGAAATAAATGAAAGCAGCAACAATTATGAAGAAGACAGCAAACTGAATTGTTAGGCTAAGCTGAAGTTTTGGTGGTTTATGAATCATATTACTATAGGTTGTTCTCCCAATCTTTTCTCAAAGTAGCGACAATATTCCTGCCGAAAAATCTGACGAAAAAATAAAGTAATCATAAAAAAACCTGTTCAAACATGGAAAAAGTGGATTTTTTGGAAATATCATAAGTCAGTTTTACAGAAAACCATTCGGAGATATTTCCTAAAATAAGATCAGACGTCAATTTTGCGGGTGACAAAAGATCGATTAATGTTAAAATATTTGATAAAATTTAGCTCGTTCTGTTAAAGTCAAACTGAGCGACAATAAACTAAATTCTGGCTATATGAATCTTTTTTATCAAATTCATACCTGCTTTGCAAGTTGATAGAAGTTTTTAAAGTTCCTCCGGAAGGTTTACCCCAGATAAAAATTTTTTTGATGAAAGGTTGACTTTTTCAAATTAATTTTCAAAGTTGTAATCAGGATAGTCAACTATCTGAACAACAATCAAATTTCAAGGAGGACGCTTTATGAAACAACTTTTCATTTTATTCACCCTGCTAATATATTTCTGCTGCCCTGTACCCGCACAAGAAATCGCCAACGATTCTGAGGAAACTTTACTTGAACAGGCAATAGCGCATGATGCTGAACTGTTTCCGTCGAAGTACCAGGTAAAAATTTCAGATGGAGTTTTTGATGTAACTCACCCACTCTTCATAGGTGTTGATGACGTTACTGTCTCATCATATGTTGGTGATGTCACAACTAATAATTGGCTGTCGGCTTTTAATGGAACACAAGTTTGGGGCGCTGCATTTGATATTAACAACAATAAAATATATTTCAATAGCGGTGCAACTTTGTATGAATGGTCTGTTGGAGGTACAGCTACTTTGCTTGGTACAATAACAGACACAGCCGGTGCAAATCAATCGTTAGTTGGTCTTGCTTTTTACAATGGTGAGTTATATGGTATGAAGAATGTAGCTAATGAAGCAATTTATAAGATCAATACTTCAACGTTTGTTGCAACTGTTTTTATTGACTACGCAGATGCTGATTTCGATCTCGGAGGTTTGGCAATTGATCCGAATAATGGAAATATTTATGCAACTAATGACGACACAACACCATTTGGTTCAGGTTTGTTTCGAATTAATAATGACGGTACCGGAACATTTATCACAGCTTATCCATCCGGTCAAACAGATATTGATGGTTTAGCTGTCAGTAATAATAGTATCGCCTATTTAATAATAGACGAACCGGGAAGTATTTATGTTTATGATCTTGTTGCTAATGCCTATGGTACACCACTGACTAATCCGTGGACTACATCTGAAGTTTTCAGTGGAGGTACTTGGATATACGAAACAGGTGGCGGTGGCTTTGGTTTGCCTGAAGTACTTTATTATTTATTTGATGAAGCTGGTTCATCCACAACACAAAATTTTGCAGTTCCTGGAAGTGGTTCCCAATTTGCAGATGTTCTTGGAGGTTTGACTATGGGTCCAACAGGTCAATTTGATGATGGATTAATTGGTTCCGGTGGTTCATCTTCAACTGATTACGTAAATTCAGGCTGGATACCTGATCTCGGTACGAGCAGCTGGACAATTAGTATGTATCTTAACAATCTCCCGGCTGGAAGTGCACTGAATTATCTTTTCGGTGGTACCGTTGCTGTGGGCTGGCGCTGCTTCTATTCCGGTGCGGCTGGTCAATATGGTGTGTTGATGAGACTCACAGGAATTGGTGGATCAGATATAACTGTTCCAGGTGTTGGCCCTGGTCCTTCAGTTTTAACTTTTGTTTATGATTCATCGGTACCAACAGTTTATGCGTACATAAATGGTGCCCTGACTGTTACACAACCACAAGCTGGAGCGCTGAATATGACAGGTACTGATAATTTTAAAGTCGGTGCATACGGTTCTTCCACAGGAATGCCTGCAGGATCTATTATGGATGAATTCAGATTTTACAATCGTGCACTCGATGCAACAGAAGTTGCTGCAACCTGGAATATTTCGATTGTTCCGGTTGAGCTGACATCATTCACTGCTTCAGTTATTGGTGCTGATGTAAAGCTGCTCTGGCAAACTGCAACTGAACTCAATAACAGCGGTTTCAGTGTTGAGAGAAAAATCGGTAACTCAGAGTTTGTGGAAGTTGCTTTCGTTCCCGGCTTCGGTACTACTTCTGAACCAAAGTCATATTCATTCACTGATCAGAATCTTCGCTCAGATCATTATACTTACAGACTGAAGCAGATCGATTTTGATGGAACATTCACTTACTCAAATGAAGTTGCTGTTGATGTCGTTGCTCCTGTTTCTTTCAGCCTTGATCAAAACTATCCGAACCCATTCAACCCAAGTACAAAGATTACGTTCTCACTGGCTGTTGATTCAAAAGTCAGTCTGAAGGTATTCGATGTTCTTGGTCAGCAAGTAATTTCATTGATTGATCAGGATCTATCACAAGGAGTTCATACTTATGACTTTAATGCTGCCGGTATCAATAGTGGAGTTTATTTCTATAAGATTGAAGCTACTGGTGTTAACGGAAGCGAATATACTGATGTCAAGAAGATGATTTTATTGAAATAAGACTTGTAAAAACGTTCATTTTAACCTCTGCTATTGTGTGTTAGCAGAGGTTTTTTATTGTTCATAATGTTCAGCCACAAGTATAATTATTTAAAACGGAGACTTTTCTTTAATTATTTTTTTCTTATTTTCTGGAATGCAAATTCATTAAACGAAGAACTTTTATTGAAATATTTGTGTTAAAGATAAACTTAATATTCGGTTAATATGTTATTCGGAAAGAACAATACGATAATATCGGAATTCAGCCGAATTCATTTTTTAATTTGTTTTGTTATACTCAGTACTGTTAATGAACAAATTTTTTCTCAATCAATTCCGTTCGGGCAGTTAACTGCAAAACAGGGATTATCAAACAGTTTTGTTAATTGTCTGCTGCAAGATCACTACGGGTTTATCTGGTTTGGAACTGACGATGGTCTGAACAGATTTGATGGATATGAAATAAAAGTCTATCGAAATAATCCTGATGCTAAATCTTCGATATCGGAAAATATTATCTGGGCTATGTATGAAGACCGTTCCGGTTATTTGTGGATTGGAACAAAAAGCGGTGGTCTCAACAAATACGATCCACGTAATGATAGCTTTGAACACTTCAAATTAGATTCAACTTCAACAGATGAAATCAATATTACCTGTATTTATGAGGATAGCAAAAATAACCTTTGGATTGGTTCTTATAAGCATGGGCTTTTCAGATTCAATCCATCAAAAAATAAATTTGATCATTGGCAAAACACAACCGAAAACTTAAATCTGCTTTCAGATAATTTCATCACTTCAATCCTTGAGGATAATAACTCCGGTCTCTGGATTTCAACTTACAGCGGATTAACTAAATATACTCCTGACCAGGTTGAACAACCTTTTAAAAAAGTTTTACCAGATTTAAATATTCCGGTTTGGAGTCTTTCGAAATCAACCTTTTCTGAAAATTCATTTTGGATGGGAACACTAAACGGTTTACTAAAATTTAATTTTATTAATGAAGAGTTTGTCTCGGTTCCTTTACCAATTAATTCAGATTTGCAATTTGCCAATAGTGTAAGCTCCGTTGCGGAAGAAATTTATTCTGATGAAAAAATATTGTGGATAGGTACGTTTGGAGGGCTTGTCAGATTAAATTTAATAACGGGTTACAGCGAGAGATTTACTCAGAGTAAAAAAGCAAATTTTGAATTTTTAAGCAATCAGGTTCAGGATATGCTTATAGACAAATCAGGAGTTGTCTGGTTTGCAACTGAAAATGGTGTGAACATCTACTCACCAAAAAATTCCAAGTTCAATTCAACTGTTTCCATCGGGCAGACACCGGCTATTTCTCCTGAGTTGTTTAACAAAAGTGTTCGTGCAATCACTCAAACAAAAGACGGTACAATATGGTTCGGAACGGATGCAGGATTGTTTGAAATTAAAAATAATGCGGGTAATCAAACAAGCATTTGGAATTCAGAACTTCAATCGCTGAATATCTGGTCATTATCTGCCGGAAGTTCTGGTAATATCTGGATAGGCACCTACGGTCAGGGATTAAAAGAACTTGATTTAAAAACGAATAATATTATCTCGCCAAAAATTGATAATCCAACCTTCAATCTTTCAGCCTTTAATTATATAAAAACTATTATACAGGATGTTGATGGTAAACTCTGGATGGGATTCTGGGGAGCTGGATTAGCAAAACTAAATCCTGTTAACGGCAAAGTTGATCACTGGAGGAATGAACCTGAAAATCCCACAAGTCTGAGTTTTAATGATGTCTGGTCACTTTATATGGATAGAAAAGGAAGACTCTGGATCGGAACAAATGGCGGCGGATTAGATTTATTCAACGAAGATACGTCCGCCATTTTTTATAATTGGAATTCGAACAACAAAGAAGGCAAAAAACTCAGCAGCGATAACATCTATACAATACGCGAATCTGTTAAAGCGAAAAACTTGCAGAACCAAACTGTTTTGTGGATAGGAACAGCAAACGGTTTAAATAAATTTTTAATAAAGAATGATTCGGGATCAAGAAACGGTTCTCAACTGGATGTTGAAATAAAATATTTTACAGTCGAGAATGGTCTATCTGATAACGCAATTGAAAGTATAATCGAAGATGATGATGGAAATCTGTGGATTGGAACAGGCGCCGGTATTTCTTTTTTCAATACGGAAGGAGAGACATTTATTAATTTCAGTGCTTCAGATGGATTAATCGGGAGCTCATTTAATTCAAGCGCGGGATTAAAAACAAGCAATGGTTTAATCTACTTCGGATGTACAACCGGACTAAATTATTTCAATCCAAAAAATATTAAACAATCAACTTTTTCTCCTGCTGTAATTATAACAGATTTTCAATTATTCAATCAGCCGTCAGACACAAACAACAATTCAAATTTACCTTCAAACATTTTCACAGAAAAAGAAATTACTCTTTCGTATTACCAGAATGATTTTTCTTTTCAATTTGCGTCGTTCGATTATAATGCACCTGAAAAAAATCAATACGCTTATATGCTGGTTGGATTTGACAAGAGTTGGATTTTTTGCGGCACAAGACGATTTGTTACTTACACAAATTTAGATCCAGGAGAATATACTTTTCGCGTAAAAGCAACTAACAGTGATGGTGTATGGAATGAAAAGGGAACACAGATTTCAATAATAATTACTCCGCCATTCTGGAAAACCTGGTGGGCTTATTCTATTTATGCTATTGCTTTTGTTGGTTGTTTGCTTTTAATCAGATCAGCAGAAACCAGAAGAAGAAAAAAGAAAGAAGAAGAAAGATTAAGAAGATTGAAAGAAGCGGCGTTGCTGCGTGAAGCTGAATTAAAAGCAAAAAATATTGAGCAGGAAAAAGAAATTGAGAAGCAAAAAATAAGAAACAGAATTGCTCAGGATCTTCACGATGAAATAGGAAGCAACCTTAGCAGTATTTCGCTTATGAGCGAGTTAATTCAGAAAGATGAGAAGATAAATGAAGAAGCAGCGGAAAAAATAAAACGCATTCGTAAAGTGGCGAAAGGTTCAACTCAGGCAATACGTGATATTGTGTGGCTCACAAATCCGTCTTCAGATAGTTTAAAAGATCTTATTTCAAAAATGAAGCAAGTAGCAGATGACTTGCTGATAAAATATATTACGAGTATTGACTATCCAAAAGATGTTCCGGAAATAAATCTCCTCCCTGAAACCAAGCGAAATCTTTTTCTTATTTATAAAGAATCGTTGAATAATATTGTTAAACACTCCGGAGCAAAACGGGTTGATATCAGATTCAACCTGGATATTAATAAACTATTTCTTTCCATAAAGGATGATGGCAAAGGGTTTGACATATCATCAGAATCCGGCGGTAATGGTTTAAAAAATATTAAATCACGGGCAAATGAAATTGATGCAGAATTAAACTTTGAAAGCCAGATTGGCAAAGGGACACTTCTTGAATTAAATATTAATATCACGCACTTGCGTGATTGAAATCCGGCTACTTCCGCTTTATCTTGAAAAAGTATAAAATAAATAATTAGAAAATGAATCGACAGATTGACGTAATAATTATAGAAGACAACGATCTATTTCGTGATTCTTTAAAGGAGGCTATCAACAAGAGCAGTTCAATCCGATGCCAAAACACTTTCAGTTCCGGAGAAACTGCTCTTGATATTATCGAGAAAGAAGAATTGGTTCCCGATATAATTCTTCTCGATATTGGGCTTCCAGGCTTGAGTGGAATTGAATTAATTCCTGAACTAAAAAAATTAACTCCTTCATCAAAGATAATTATCATCACCGTACACGATGACGATGAAAATGTTTTTAAAGCAATCTGTTCCGGCGCCGCAGGTTATCTGCTTAAAGATTTATCCTCAGATAAAATCGTGGATTCAATCAATGAGGTGATGACCGGCGGCGCACCGATGAACTCGCATATCGCAAAGAAAGTTTTGAATATGTTCAGAGATCAGAACATAAAATCGGATGGGTATGATCTTTCGGAAAGAGAAAAAGAAATACTTAGCCTTTTGGTTGATGGATTGAGCAAAAAACAAATCGGGGAAAAAATATTCTTAAGTCATCACACAGTTGATTCTCATCTGCGCAACATCTACGCTAAACTGGAAGTACACTCCCGAAGCAGCGCAATCTCAAAAGCAATAAAAGAAAAACTTCTCTAGTACTTTAACAATTTTGTAACTCAAAATCACGCATTTGCGTGATTGCCGAATTTTATATGCTGATATATCTTATGATCAGATTAAGTAATCCATTTAGCCCTAAGCAGTAATTATTTATTGGTAATCAGTATTAAATAAAAAACAATCAGAACAAAGATGACATCTTTCTTGCCGCAGTCAGATTCAGAAAAAGATGTCATTAGTAAATCTGTCAAAATAATAAACGGAGGTAATATGAAAAACATTCTCTCAACGGCAGCAATAAGCTTTATGCTTATAAATTTTATATCCAACGCACAAGATATAACAAACACACTTGGTGCTGGAGGACAATTTATTGTCAAAGATGCCGTAACAGACTTCTTAACATTAAGTCAGTCAACCGGTCAGGTGAATATCTTAAATTCACTTCGGCTTGAAAATACAGACAACACAACTACCGGAGTAATATTTAAAGGGACAAATAGATTTTTACACAATTATTACAACGGTGTTTCATATAATACTTTTATGGGAATTAATGCCGGAAATTTTACATTAACAACTGCAAACGAAAATACCGGAATCGGTTATCTATCTCTGAGCGATCTTACCACCGGCGATTATAACACAGCAGTGGGCAGGTCTGCTTTAGAGTTCAATACTACCGGATATTCTAACACGGCAATAGGTTATTTTTCACTATCAACTAACACAACAGGGTATTACAACACGGCTGTGGGTGACTATTCATTATTTGCAAACACGAATGGCATTGCAAATACTGCTGTGGGTTATTATTCTTTATCCAGCAACACAACCGGATATTCTAACACCGCTATAGGAAATAGCAGTCTAAATAATAACACGACTGGATATAATAACTCTGCTGTGGGTTATAGATCTTTATTTTCTAACACCACAGGTCCTGGCAACTCGGCTTTGGGACATAACTCTTTATATTCCAATACTACGGGTTTGTATAACACTGCTGTTGGATATTCGTCTTTATACTTCAACAGTACTGGCAGTGATAACATAGCTGTGGGTGGTTTAGCATTATACTATAATACTATAGGTTACCAAAATACTGCCGTTGGATATTCAGCCTTATATGGCAATACAAGTGGTAATAATAATACTGGTGTTGGATTTTTTGCCTTGGAAGAAAATACAACTGGAGACTATAACACTGCAATTGGATATCGTTCTTTAGATACAAATTCAACCGGTAATTATAACACAGCCATCGGTAGTTCATCTTTACGACATAACACGACAGCAAATTATAACACCGCAATAGGATATGAATCTTTATATGCAAATACCTCTGGCACGGTTAATACATCAATTGGAGCGTATTCGTTAAATATTAATAGTACTGGCAGTTGGAACACTGCAGTTGGAAATAATACTCTACGTAATAATACTTTTGGAACTAGTAACACTGCTTCGGGATATAATTCATTAACTTCCAATACAATAGGCGACAATAATTCAGCATTTGGATATTCCTCGGGCTCAAACATAACCACAGGAAGCAATTTAACCTGTATTGGTTATAATGCAGAGCCAACATCTGCAAGTGCAACAAATCAAATTACTCTTGGCAATTCATCTGTTACATCTCTTCGTTGTGCAGTAACAACCATCACTGCTCTTTCAGATGCAAGAGATAAAAAAAATATTAAAGACTTAAACCTTGGAATTGATTTCCTTATGAAATTAAAACCACGCCAATATAACTGGGATAAACGCGAATGGTATGAAAACAATATTTCAGATGGAAGTAAAATGAAAGAAGAACCCACGGCAGGATTTATTGCTCAAGAACTTGATGAAGCACAGATAACTGCAAATGCTGAGTGGCTGAATCTTGTATTAAAGGATAATCCCGAAAAATGGGAAGCAACGCCGGGGAATCTTCTGCCGATAATTGTTAAAGCTGTTCAGGAACTGAAGGCAGAGAATGATGAATTAGAAATTAAAAATGAAAAATTAAAAATTGAAAAGGATGAGGAGATTGCAGAATTAAAAACACGGTTATCAAAATATGAAGAGATGCAAACGATGCTTGTTAAAGAACTTGAACAGTTAAAATCTGATCAGCAGAATTTCAAAGTTCAAATAGTTAAATCAGAAGTCGGTAATCAGTAATCGGTAATTGGTTATCGGTATTAAGTAAAAAACACATAGAACAAAGATGACATCTTTCTTGCCGCAGTCAGATTCAGAAAAAGATGACATCTTTAAAACTGCTAACTAAAAAGATGAGGAAAAAATGAAAACCATTCTATCAACAGCAATAATAAGCTTTATGCTTATAAGTTTTATATCCAATGCACAGGATATAACCAACACGCTTGCACCAGGTGGCAACTTTAAAATAAAAGACGCCACAACAGATTTTTTTATACTTAATCAGTCCAACGGAACAATAACATTACCATTGCAGCTTGGCAGCAGCCAGCAGAGTGCAATCTTTAAAGGCAGTAACAGATTTCTTCATACATATTTTGGCGCGGGAACAAATGGAAACAACTTATTTCTTGGAATAGATGCCGGTAATTTTACAATGGGTGGAGTAAACTCTAATGATGGCAGCTATAACTCAGGAGTAGGGCCCCGGTCTCTTTTCTACAACTCTACGGGTTCTCGGAATTCAGCTTTTGGGTTTCAATCTCTTTACTACAACACAACAGGTACTGATAATTCAGCTTTCGGGCTTAACTCTCTTCTCTTCAACACATCGGGCAATGGTAATTCGGCATTCGGAAGAGCATCTCTTTATTCGAATACAACAGGAATTAACAATACTGCTATAGGTTTCGGTGCACTAAATAGCAATGATGCTGGAAATAATGCAACCGCTATAGGGTACAATGCAATGTTTTATACTAACAACACCTTAGCTGCTTTTAATAATTTTAATGTGGCTGTAGGTTATGAGGCACTCAGAGGCTCAACAATTCCGGCAAATAATACAGGAAACCGTAATACGGCTGTAGGATATATAACATTACAAAATAATTCTACGGGCTCTGATAATTCCGCATTCGGGTTTTCATCAAATTACTTAAACTCAACAGGCTCTGATAATTCCTCATTCGGGTCTTATTCTCTTAACAGCAACACAACAGGATATGAAAATTCTGCGATCGGGAGAAGCTCTCTTTATGCTAACACAACGGGCTTTCGTAATTCAGCGTTCGGAACTGGTGCGGGTCAATTCATAAGCAGCGGAAGCAATTTAACTTGCATAGGTTATAATGCACAACCAACATCGGGAAGTGCAACAAATCAAATTACTCTTGGTAATTCATCTGTTACATCTCTTCGATGTGCAGTTACAACCATTACCGCTCTTTCAGATGCAAGAGATAAAAAAAATATTAAGGATTTAAACCTTGGAATTGATTTCCTTATGAAGTTGAAACCACGCCAATACAACTGGGATAAACGTGAATGGTATGAAAACAATATTTCAGATGGAAGTAAAATGAACGAAGAACCAACTGCAGGATTTATAGCACAAGAACTTGATGAAGCACAGATAAATGCAAATGCTGAATGGCTGAATCTTGTATTAAAGGATAATCCCGAAAAATGGGAAGCAACGCCGGGGAATCTTCTTCCGATAATTGTTAAAGCTGTTCAGGAACTGAAGGCAGAGAATGATGAATTAACAATTAAGAATGAACAACTTGCCTCTGCGTTAGTCGGGTTAACAATTCAGAATGATGAATTAGAAATTAAAAATGAAAAATTGTCCGAAGGACTCCATTCGGAGAAAATTGAAAAGGATGGAGAATTATCTAAGCTTAACGAGGAGATATCATTTCTAAAATCAAAAGTTGAAAATGTTTTATCAATTGAAAAAGAATTAACCAAGATTGACTCGTTGAAAGAAGAATTAATCCAACAGATACAAGAAATGAAGTCCATAAAATCAGAATATGAATTAAAATTTAGCTCATTAAAAAATTAAAGGTGAATAAAATGAAAACCCTAAAATATCTTGCATTATTATTTCTCACATCACAGCTTATAACAGCACAGAGTATTGTGATTGGCGAAGGTGCGTCCATTTACGTTGGTGCTGGTGCTGATGTATGCGCAGGGGTACCTGGAAATATAACAGGCAATTTTTATGGCGAAGGAACTGAGTGCGGACAAAACATTGTAACCACATTTCAGTTATCGGTTTTAATAACCAATGGCTGGAATATGGTATCAGTTCCAGGATTACATCCTGTTGACCAGGATGTTGATACCTGGTGGGCGTTTAGAGATCCGAGTGCAAATGTATTCAGGTTTGTGGCTGGATATCAACAAGTAACAGACGTAACACCTGGAATAGGTTACTGGATGAAACACGCGGGCGATAGAACCTATAACACCGGAGACGAATGGCCCGCAGGTGGAATTCAGATTGTTCCGCACGACCCATTAACCGCAGCAGCGGGATGGAACTTAATTGGAGGATATGAACTAAGCGTAACGGCAGCAAACGTCTCAACTATCCCCCCCGGTTTGCAAAGTGGACCAATTTTTAAATACGCAACCGGTTATCAGATAGCAACAACAATAGACCCGGGATATGGCTACTGGATAAAGCTGACCGCTGCAGGTCAAATAATAATTCCGGAGTCGTTTTCAAAAGAGAACAAGCAAAAAGAATTTTTCCCTCAAGGCTGGGGAAAGATTCTGCTGACAGATGCAGAAGGCAGGCATTATACTTTATATGCAATTAAAGAAGACTCGCCTGAAAATGGAACCAAAGTAGATTTAACTCAATATGAGCTTCCTCCAACGCCGCCATCAGGAATGTTTGACATAAGATATGGAAGCGGAAGAATAGCAGAGGATATAAATTCTGCAACACAATTTATTGAATTGAGCGGAGTTGTTTACCCATTAACTGTTAGAGCAGAGGGTATAAATATCAGGTTAATGGATGAGACAATAAAAAAAGTAAATGAAAATTTAAAATCCGGAAATGAGTTAGTGATTAATGATGGAACAATTCAAAAGTTGAAAGTATCTGTTGAATTAATTCCTGACAAATACTCACTTGAACAGAACTATCCGAATCCATTCAATCCCAGTACAACAATTGAATTCTCTTTGCCGGAAGATGTGCCAAACGTAAAGCTTTCAATCTATAATGCACTCGGAGAGAAGGTAGCCGAGCTGGTAAACGCATCGCTGACAGCAGGAAGATATAGTTATCAGTGGAATGCACAGAACGTTGCAACGGGAATGTACATCTATGAACTGAGAGCTAAAGAATTCGTTGAGGTTAAAAAGATGTTGATGATTAAATAATTCTAACATATAATAAAAAATTCCGATGTGGCAGGAATGATTTAAAACTTTTGAGATGACATCAATCAAATGCTGAAAATTATCTATCACAACAATTTAATTAATTCTTCCTCTGATTAAGAAAGGAGTAATTATGAAATCATTTTTACTTGTGCTTTTGTTGTTGAATACAATTAATGCACAGTGGGTATCTGACTCAACAATAAACAATCCAATTTGCACGGCTGCAGATTATCAGAGAAATCCCCAGCTAACTACTGATGGAAATGGAGGAGCAATAATTGTTTGGGAAGACAGGCGGACTTTTAGTAACCAGCAAGATCTTTATGCACAGCTAATTAATTCGGACGGATACATCCAATGGACTAATGATGGAATAATTGTCAGCACCGAAACGGATGATCAGGTAACTCCTCAAATAATCAGTGATGGAAACGGAGGGGCGATTATCGTATGGCAGGATAACCGATCCGGGAATGCAAATATTTATACGCAGAGAATTAATAATAACGGTTCAGCTCAATGGACAGCTAATGGAATTCCTGTATGCACAGCAGCTAACCAGCAATTTGAACCTAAACTAATTAGTGATGGAAATAGCGGGGCAATAATCGTTTGGAAAGATTACAGAAGTGGATTCGGTTACGATATTTATGCTCAACGTGTTGATGCTAACGGTAATATGTTGTGGCAGTCTGATGGAGTAGTAATTTGTTCGGCTGTAAACGAACAGAGCGCTCAGCAAATTATAAGCGATGGTGCTGATGGTGCGATTATCGTATGGCAGGATAAACGCGCAAGTGACTTTGATTTATATGCTCAAAGAATAGATGAGAATGGAAATCCGCTTTGGATAATTGATGGTGTTGAACTTTGCGATGAGGGAAATAACCAGAGTTCCCCTGTGATGATTTCGGATGGTGCAGGTGGAGCTATTATCGTATGGCACGATGTCCGTAATGGTACCGACATGGATATCTTCGCACAAAGAATTAATTCAAATGGAAACAAACTTTGGATAGCAGAAGGTGTTTCAATTTGTGAGGAAACCGGAAATCAAACTGCCCCGCAAATTACAAATGATGGGAACGATGGGGCTGTTATGGTTTGGACTGATTACCGTTCAGGAGATGCCAATCTTTATTCTCAAAGTGTGAATCCGAGTGGAAATGTTCTGTGGACTTTAGATGGAATAGAAATTTGCACTGCAAATTATAATCAGTCGGAACCGCAAATCATCAGCGATGAAAGTGGTAATGCAATTATAGTTTGGCAGGACCACCGGCAGCAATACGAAGATGATATCTATGCTCAACGAATAAATAACAGTGGAAATATTTTGTGGTCAGTCAACGGAGTTCCGGTAAGTGTGCCAGCTCTCGATCAATCACTGCCGCAACTAATTTTTTCTGAAAACTACAATGTTATAATTGCCTGGGAAGACAGACGAAGTAGTGACTATGATATTTACGCTTCAATGGTTGATTCAAGCGGTAATTTAACTGGTGATCCTGTTTCTGTTCACGATGAAAATAAACTGCCAGCTTCATTTGAACTTTACCAGAATTATCCCAACCCATTTAATCCTTCAACAAAGATAAGATTCAGCATCCCCTCCGTCACCCTGAGCGAAGTCGAAGGGTCTCTGGTGACACTAAAAATCTATGATGTGCTTGGAAATCTTGTTGCAACTTTGGTTAATGAAAATAAACCAGCTGGGAAATATGAATTTGAGTTTAATTCCAATAGTCATTCCGGCTTGTCCGGAATCAGAGAACTATCGAGTGGAATTTACTTCTATCGCTTACAAGCCGGTTCATTCGTTGAAACAAAGAAGATGATACTTATCCGGTAATATTTAATCCAAAGAAAATCTGAAAGAGTTTATGAATGAAAAATATACTAAATAAAAATTTTTAATAACTAATGAACTTTATCACAGAATAAATAAAAGGAACAATGAATTATGCAAAAGATCTCACTATTAATTACTTTTACTTTAATCCTAGTGCAAATGAACCGAGCACAATGGATACCACAGAACAGCGGAACAACAAATAGTTTGACTGATGTATATTTTGTTAATGGTGGTACGGGATGGGCTGTGGGAACATTTGGAATAATCCTTAAAACTGTTGATGGCGGATCGAGTTGGAATCCACAGACAAGTGGTATATCAAGTAATCTACATTCGGTCTATTTCCTCGATGAAAACACTGGCTGGGCTGTTGCGGATAACAGAATAATTCTCCGGACAACAGATGGGGGTGATAATTGGTCGATACTTCTAAGCGGAGGCTACTCATTAATTTCAGTCTGTTTCGTTGATGACTCTACCGGGTGGGCTGTTGGTATCGGAGGAAACATCTTAAAAACAACTAACGGAAACTACTGGACACAACAAGTAAGCGGGACTACAGTCGCCCTGCGATCAGTCCACTTTATAAATGAAAACATCGGCTGGATTGTTGGCGGTGACTTATATGATCCGGGGACAATACTCAAAACTACCAATGGTGGTACAGATTGGATTTCTACAACAAGTGACACGATAGGTTATTTAGCATCTGTCTTTTTCATCGACGAAAATGTTGGCTGGGCTTCAGGACAGTACGGGACAATTATTAAAACTGTAGATGGAGGAACTGAATGGTTTACGCAGTCAATCAGCCAGGCAGCAAACTTAAACTCGATCTATTTCACTGATGCCAATACCGGTTATGCGGTGGGAGAAGCAGCGGGGATTTATGGAAAGATCTTAAAATCAACAAACGGTGGAACAAATTGGTTCACACAAATAGCAGGTACTATAAACACATTATACTCAGTTTTTTTTGCAGATGCTAACACTGGCTGGGCTGTGGGATACGGAGGAACAATTCTAAAAACCACAAATGGAGGTGTTACATTTCTTGAGGAGGAAAAAAATGAATTCAATCCCTATGAATATGTTTTAGAGCAAAACTATCCTAACCCATTTAATCCAACAACAAAGATAAGATTCAGCATTCCCTCCGTCACCCTGAGCGAAGCCGAAGGGTCTCTGGTGACACTAAAAATCTATGATGTGCTTGGAAATGAAGTTGCAACTTTGGTTAATGAAAATAAACCTGCGGGAAGTTATGAAGTTGAATTCGGTAGTCATTCTGACGAAGGTCAGAACCTGCCTGCCGGTAGGCAAGGTCTCGCAAGCGGAATTTACTTCTACAGATTACAAGCCGGTTCATTCGTTGAATCAAAAAAAATGGTCTTGTTGAAATAAATTTTTCTTTCTCTCCTATATAAAAGAAGGGATATGCACAGCCTCGGGTTTGATATCCCTTCGCTTTTAATTTTCGCATTTCTCAACTAAAACTTCCTTTAAAATCACGCAAATGCGTGATGCATTCCTTTATCATTGAATTTATTTTTAATTACAAAAACAACATCATTATTAATAAAACAAGGAATAAACCAAATGAAAAAGCTTTTACTTATAGTAATTTTAAATATTCTATTTCATCAAAGCTACTTTGCCCAGTGGTCAGGGAATGCCCTGTATTATGATGGAGTAAATGACTATGTAAATTTCGGTCAGTCAATTGTTTTTAATGTTGATACTGCGGTTACGTATGAATTTTGGATTAAACCAGATTCGGGTGCGTCCGGATTTATCTTTAATAAATGGGTAGGTTTTCAAGAAGATAAGCAAATTACATATTCCGGTGGAATAGTGGGATTCTATTTATTTAATGTTTTTGGTGGGGCAATATTATATAGCAAATCATCAATCCCAGAACGTCAGTACACGCATATTGCTGCAACATATAATGGCTCTGTCGCAAAAATATTTTTAAATGGTGTACTGGATACCTCGAAAATTGTTGGTAACGGAGTTAATAGTTCTTTTGGGAATTTCTTTACGGGTTTTAATCCGGATAGAGATTGGGTATATCCATATGAAGGGATAATCGATGAATTTAGGATTTGGAATGTCGCTAGAACTGAATCAGAAATTCAGTCCACAATGTATATGGAGTTGAATGGAAATGAATTTGGTTTAATAGGTTATTGGAATTTTGATGAGGGTGTGGGAACAATAACAGCAGATCAAACAAGTAATGGAAACAATGGAACTATCAGCGGTGCTACTTGGGTTATATCAGGAATTACAGATGTAGAAGAATCAAATTCTTCACCTAATTCTTATAATCTTTCACAAAACTATCCAAACCCATTTAATCCAAGTACAACAATTGAATTTTCAATTCCGAATCCGGGCTTAGTTCAACTTAAAGTGTTCAACATTCTTGGTCAGGAAGTCAAATCTTTAATGAATGAAGAAAAGTCCGCTGGAAATTATTCTGTGCAATTTAATGCTTCACAATTTGCAAGTGGGATTTATTTCTACCAGTTACAGGCAGGTTCCCCAAAGGGGCACGCATTTGTTGAAACAAAGAAGATGTTGATGCTTAAGTAATATGTCACTTAAGCAGAAATCCCGTTTTGCGGGGATTTTGATTAAATAATTATAAACAAACAAAGATGACATCTTTTGAAAAGATGTCATCTTTAATAAAATAAATTTTTATTCTCTCTCCTATATAAGAGAAGGAAAACAACACAGATTACAACCCGGTTTTCCTTCTCTACGATTTTATTCAAATAATCATAAGACAAATTTCTAAAAATCACGCATTTGCGTGATGCGTTGCTATTTCTATTAACTTATTTTTAATAGCGAAAAGAAGAACAACCAGAAAGAACTTTTAAAGGTGAATTTTCTTTGGAAGGAATGCCCAGATAAATTTATTTCAATAATCTGCAAATTTGAAACTTTATTGGAATTAAAAAATCGAAAAAAGAAGAACTTAATAAAAATTTTCTCTTAAACAGTATTAGATAGGAGTTAGTTATGAAGAATTTATTTCACACTTTGTTTTTCCTTTTATTGTTTTTAATAGCAACGTTTCCTCAGGATAGAATTCACAAAAGGATTACGCCCGAGAAACTTACTGCAAAAAGAAATTTGGAGCTACTAAAATCAAATGTAGATGATTTACACGGATTGCATAATAAAGAATCTTTACTATTTAAATCTAAAAGCAGCAACTGGCAGACAGCTTCAAGAAATCTACAAAGAGAGTTTTATGAAGAAGAAGGATTTGACACAAAGGATACAAGGACAATCATTAACAAAACATTGCTTGGTGGTGGTTTCCTGGTTGTAGAAATAATCTGGGAAGAATGGAATGGTTCTAATTGGGTGAAGAATTATAGGTATTCATACAGTTATGATGGAAACGATAACCTGACTAACGATAGCCTTCAAACCTGGGTTGGTTCTGCCTGGGTGTATAGTAGTAATCGCTCATACACATATGATGGTAACAATAACCTGATTATGGAAGTCGCCCAAGGCTGGGATGGTTCTGCTTGGGTAAATGTATTAAAGCAGTCTTATGCATATGATGGAAGCAATAATGAGATTGAACATGTCCGCCAAAATTGGGAAGGTTCAGTTTGGGTGAATGATAGAAGATGGTCATACACATATGATGGAAACAATAACCAGACCGAGGAAATCTATCAAAATTGGATTGGTTCTGCCTGGGTGAATAGTTATAGGTTTTCATACACTTATGATGGTAACAATAACTGGACTGAATTCCTAGAGCAAAACTGGGATGGTTCTGTCTGGGTGAATTGGGAAAAGTACACATATACATATGATGGAAACAATAACCTGACTGAGACGCTCGTGTATGGCTGGGTTGGTTCTGCTTGGTTGCTTTATTCAAGGTTATCATACACATATGATGGAAATAATAACAAGATTCAATATCTCCATCAATACTGGGATGGTTCAGGTTGGTTGGATTATTCAAAGAATTCATACGCTTATAATGGAAACAATGACCTGACTGAGGAGATCTATCAAACCTGGGATGGTTCTGCCTGGGTGAATGTTAGTAGGCTTTCATACACATATGATGCAAACAATAACGAGATTGAATATCTCCGCCAAAATGGGGATGGTTCCGGCTGGGTGAATTTTTCTAAGTGGTCATACACATACGATGGAAACAATGACCTGACTGAAGAGCTCTATCAAACCTGGGAAAATTCTGCCTGGGAGAAAGATAAAAAGTACACATATACATATGATGGAAACTACGAGTGGCCGTACACATATAATGGAATCAATAACCTGACTGGATATCTTTATCAAACCTGGAATGGATCTGTCTGGGTGAACGTGGATAAATTTATGTATTCATATATTCCGACTGGAATCGAGCAGCTTGGGGGTGAAGTTAGCACTTACAGTTTATCAAATAACTATCCGAACCCATTTAACCCTTCAACAAAAATCCGGTTTCAAATTCCTGAAATGGGTTTTATATCATTGAAGATATATGATATTCTGGGAAACGAAATTACTACGCTGGTGAATGAAGAACTTCAGTCTGGTAGTTATGAAGCGGAATTCAATGCTTCAAATTATTCATCGGGAATTTACTTCTATACTCTTCAAGCTGGTTCATTCGTTGAAACAAAGAAAATGTTGATGCTTAAGTGATGTGTCACTTATGCAGAAATCCCGCTTTGCGGGGATTTTATTGAAATAAATTCTGGCATTTCTCTAAAGGCCCTGTTCTTTTATCGAACGGGGCTTTTTTGTCTAATAGCTTAGTTTTATCTAATCCGGTTTTACTATATCTTGGTGACAAGTAAATTCATTACAGGGTTTTTTACCGATTAATATTCTCTATTTCGAAAATGACTAAGTGCTTTTTCATCTTTTTTCTATTTCTGATTGCCTGTAATCTATCAGCACAATCACAGAGACTCCGTTTTGACCATATAACAACAGACAATGGTTTGTCCGATAATTATGTAACGCACATCTTCCAGGATAAAAAAGGATTTATCTGGATAAGCACACAGGATGGAATAAATCGCTTTGATGGTTATGATTTTAAACACTACAAACACATTCCCGGCAAGTTGAATTCTCTTGGCGATTATGCTGTCAATCATATCTTCGAAGATTCAAAAGGGATATTCTGGATTTCAACAAGAGACGGATTAAATAAGTTTAATCCCGTGACAGAAACATTCGTGCATTATAAAATGGATAAAAAAGATCCGAATTCATTGAGCGCCAAAAGAGTATATGGATGTGTTGAAGATAAAAATGGAAATATCTGGATTGCAACAAGTAATGGTTTAAATAGATTCGAACCGACTAAAGAAACTTTTGAAAAATATACCCGGGTTTCGGGTGATAGCAAGAGCATAAGTGATAATGTTATTGCAACTTTGTTCTCCGACAGCAAAGGAAATTTGTGGATTGGAACAACTAATGGATTAAATCTTTATGATTTCGAATCCAATACGTTCAAAACTTTTTTGACAGAAAGCGGAGAACCAAATTCTCCCGGTACTAATAGAATCACTGCGCTGTACGAAGATAGTAAGGGAACTTTATGGATTGGAACAAGAGGAGGATTGGTAAAATTAATTTCTATCGGTTCCCAATCAATCGAAACTAAAATTTATAAACACGTCCCTGAAGACAAATCTTCAATCAGCAGCAATCTTATTACAGAGATTGACGAGGATAGTAATGGCAAACTCTGGATCGGAACATTTGGTGGTGGACTCAATATTTTCAACTCATCTTCAGAAAAATTTGAATCGGTGAGATATTCACCAGATGATAAATACGGTTTGAGCAGCGATTTATTTTTTGCTTTGCTCGTTGATAATTACGATAATGTCTGGATTGGTAACACCACAACCGGTATTGATAAGTACAGTCCGACAAGCCAAAGGTTTCAGCATTATCAAATAACAATAGATAAGACAGAACCCGGAATAAATAGTGTTACAAGTTTTCTTATTGACAGCGAAGGGAAATTGTGGCTTGGAACTGAAAACGAGGGTATAATTGTTTATGCAAACAAAATACCTGATGAACAAAATATTCTCTTCAATCTGAACGCCTCAGGAAAAAATAATTTCTCATTAAGCGGTAATTATATTACGTCTATCTTCGAAGATGATGAAGGAATGGTCTGGATTGGTACGGCTGATTATGGTTTGAATATGTTCAACCCAGCAACAAAGCAAGTTGAAATATTCAAAAACGATCCGAATAATTCAAACTCACTCAGCGGTGATTTTATTCATTCAATCTATCAGGACAATGAAGGAATAATCTGGATTGGTACCGGGAGAAACGGGCTAAACAGATTTGATAAAAAAAATAAAGCCTTTAAACGGTTCAATGAAAATCCTGATGATCCAACAAATAATAAATTCCTTAGTTCAAGGGAAGTTATATCAATAGTTGAAGACCGCAATGGATTTCTATGGCTTGGTACTACAATAGGCGGAACGAACAAGTTCGATAAAAAAACTGAAACATTTCAACATTTTATTCATGTTCACAAAGACGGAACAAGCATTAGCAGCAATAGGGTTGTGTGTTTGTTCATTGATAGCAAAAATAGATTATGGGTTGGAACTTACAACGGAGGATTAAATTTATTTGATGAAAAAACCAACTCATTTATTCACTTCATGGAAATAGATGGTTTGCCAGATAATACAATCCAATCAGTTATAGAAGATGAAGAAGGGATGTTGTGGCTTGGAACCACAAACGGGATTTCAAGATTCGACCCGGAAAACAGATCATTCAAAAATTATGATGTGAGTGATGGGCTCCAGGGAAAAGAGTTTAATTCCAAATCCTGTTTACGTGATTTCGAATCAGGAACACTGTACTTTGGTGGGATAAATGGGTTGAACATTTATTCTCCCGGATCTATTCAGGAAAAGAGAACTCCTCCGGCAATAATTCTTACAGAGTTTAAATTGTTTGATAAAACTGTTTCTCCTTCCGAAGATTCGCCTATAAAACAAAGCTCCGCTTATACGGATGAAATTGTTTTAAACTATGATCAGGACATAATTTCTTTTTCATTTGCTTCCTTGGATTTTACAAGTCCTCAAAAAAATCAGTATGCTTACAAGCTTGAAGGTTTTAATGACGATTGGATTTACGCCGGAAATATTCGTGAGGTTACTTATACAAATTTGAGTCCCGGCGATTATAAATTTAAAGTAAAAGGTACAAACAGTGATGGCTACTGGAACGAAACGGGATTGGAAATATCTTTAATTGTTAATCCCCCGTTCTGGCAAACCTGGTGGGCGTATTCAATTTATATTCTTTCTCTGATCGGTGCACTTATTTTTGTACGAAGATACGAGATGAACAGAATAAAACTGAAAAATGATTTTAAGCAAAAAGAGTTTGAGGCAAATAAACTTCAGGAAGTCGATCAGATCAAATCAAGATTTTTTGCAAACATTTCTCATGAATTCAGAACTCCATTGACAATTATTCTTGGCTCACTTGAAAAGCTGAGGCACAAATCAGAAAAAACTTCCGATGAAAAAGATTATAATCTTGTTAAAAGGAATGCCTCAAGACTTCTTCAGCTTATAAACCAATTGCTTGAACTTTCAAGAATTGAATCAGGAAACGCAAAGCTGGAAAGTGCAGAACAAGATATTGTAAAATTCACGAAAAGGATCACTGCTTCATTTTCATCTCTTGCATATCAAAAAAATCTTCATTTGAATTTTAATGGAGAAGAAATTGAAAATTCAAATAACACTCCTGCGGTTTCTGTTTTCTTCGATAAGAAAAAACTCGAAACTGTTTTTTATAATCTTCTTTCAAACGCAATCAAGTTCACACCTAAAGATGGGACAATAAATGTTTCGGTTTCAAAAAACACAGACCATATAGAAATCAAATTTGAAAATTCGGGGACAGAAATACCGTCAGACAAAGTTTCAAAAATTTTCGATAGGTTTTATCAAGTTGATGACAGCGGAACAAGAAATTTTGAGGGAACCGGAATCGGTCTTTCACTTGTTAAAGAATTTGTTGAATTGCACAAAGGCAGAATTGAAGTTGAAAGCAAAAACAACCTGACTACATTTATAATTTATCTTCAACTTGGAAATAATCATTTAAGTAAAACTGAAATAGTAACAGCAGTTCAAGATGAAGATCAAAAACAGTTCACCGAAACAAAAGAAGAAATAAAAATTCCTGCTTCAGATATTATTTCTGAAAAGGAAATCAAGGAAGCAAACAAAACAATTATTCTTGTTGTTGAAGACAATACCGATCTCAGAGAAATGGTGAAAGAGCATTTGCAGGATAAATATTTTGTAATTGAAGCTGAAAATGGTGTTAAAGGTTTTGAAGCTGCTGAAGAAAAAATCCCTGACCTGATCATCAGCGATATTATGATGCCAGAAATGGATGGCTATCAGCTTTGTAAAAAAATTAAGACGAATGAAAAGACAAATCATATTCCTGTAATTCTTTTAACTGCAAAAGCTGCAACTGAAGATAAGCTTGAAGGACTCGAAACAGGTGCTGATGATTATCTCATCAAACCATTCAATGAAGATGAGCTGAAAATCAGAGTGAGAAACCTGATTACGATCCGTAAGCAGATAAGGGAAAAATTCCAGTCGCAGATGCTTTATACACCATCGGGTACAGTTGTTCCTTCAACACAAAAAGTATTTATGGATAAATTTGTCTCGATGATTGAGAAGAATATCGAGAATGAAGAATTTTCTGTTGAGATGTTATCTGAAGAAATGGGTATGAGCAGAACACAGCTTCATAGAAAAATTAAAGCTATCACTAATCAATCAGCTTCAGAATTTATAAGGAATTTTAGACTACAGAAAGCAGCCGACCTGCTGAAACAGGATGCAGGAAATATTGCAGAAATATCATATCAAGTTGGGTTCGGTAGTCAGGCATATTTCACAAAAGCTTTCCAGGAAATCTACAAATCCACACCTCTCGAATACAAGAAAAAGTTCAATTAATAGCCTCTTTTTAAGATCTTATTGGTGTAACCCGGCAGCATGTAACGCCAGTTATAAAAATTGAAACACCAAAGGAATATTTCGCTCGCTTCAAAACATACCTTTATCCCTCAGATAATATTCATTTTTTCATTTGAGGAGGTTTTATGAAAACTATAATAGCAACAATTTTTGTTTTGGTCGCTACATCGGAAATTTTTCCACAGCCCTTGAACGGCTCATATACGATCGGAGGCGGCAATCCGGATTATATAACCCTTCAGGATGCAGCTAATGCTCTGAAAGCAAATGGAGTTTCAGGTCCTGTGTTTTTCAACATTCGTCCCGGAACATATTCAAAGAATGGAGGCAATAATACAGTCCTTATACTCGATAGTTTAGTTAATGGATTGTCATCTTCCAATCGGGTAAGCTTCCAACCGGATGATGCAGCAGGAGGAAATGTGGCTAATGTTATTCTGGAAAGGAACATAACTAATCCAAGCACAGCAGATGCAAAACTTGTTTTGGTGAGTTTGGACTATGTCACCTTCCAAAATATAACTTTCCGGGAGAATGATATATCACAGCATGTGTTCTTTAATCGTTTCGTTGAACTGAAAACTTCTTTCTATAATTCTCCATTAGTTGAAGACATTGAGTTTATTGGGTGCAGATTTATTGGTACGGATCCAAGTAGTACCGAAACAGGACTTGCTTTTGCTTCTCAGGTAAAAGGTATTACAATTCGTGAAAGTACTTTCCTTCGATTATTGGTAGGGGTCGAAGGCTCCGGGACCCAAAATGAAAACGTTGTTATTGAAAACAATCAATTCCTAAAAGGATACTACGCCGTTAATGGTTCTGGAAGTCCGGGTGGGGCAGCTATGCAAGTTTATGGTCAAAATATAATTATTAAGAAAAACATTATTGATTTTAGCGAAAGCACTACAGGAGGATATCTTGGTATTTATGTAAATGTTTTAGATGGCGGTCAATATGTAATTATTGAAGAGAATTTATTTAAAGGTTGGGTGTCGCAAGCAATTTATTTGTATGGATATGGTGGTGCTCAGGCTGATTCATCATACATTGCAAATAATATGATTTATGTTGCGTCTGTTCCAGTTTGGGCAAATGAACCAGCTTATGGACTAAGAGTTACGGCAAGTAATGTAAACATTGTATTCAACACAATGGTTTTGGTCGGTTATGGAACATACGGGCTAAGTGTTCACGGCAATAATTGTAACGTTTTTAACAATATAATTATTAATAGAGTTCAAAGTGGATCTAATATAACTTATGATCAGGGTAATAGCTCTCAATCACTAAATCTTCAAACAGATTACAATGATATTTATAGAACTGATGGTTCTTCGATCCTGGTTTATAGTGATGGAGTTTATTACTACACATTTGGAGATTATATAAATGCAACCGAGCTGGATACAAATTCTATTTCTCAGGATATAGAGTTTGTTGCGCCTGATGATCTACATTTGACAGAATGCCAATCACAGGATCCGAATTTACGAGGAATTCCGATAGACGGAATTACAATTGATATTGATGGAGAGCTCCGAAACGAAACTTCGCCTGTCATGGGCGCCGACGAATACGATGCGCGTATGAATGATATGTTTGGAGATCCTTTCGTAACAGCATTACCTGGAACAGCATTCTCAATTGATTCAGCACCATTTGATAATCTGCTTGCAGACGGTTTTGCTATCCCTGATTATGATAACAATCAAGTTCGCTTGTACCATTACAATGGTGACAGAACTTACTCTCATTCGGGAACTATTCAAACCGGTAATTGGCCACCTACTGGAGTTAAATTTTTTGATGTTGATTCGGACGATCATCTTGATTTGATAGTCGGATACGAAGAGAACTGGTTGCAAATTTATTTTGGAGATGGGGCTGGCGGATTTCCTACACTTGCAAACCTCGAGTCACTGGGTCATGTTCGATCCATGGAGGTTGGCATTGATCAATATAACCAGGAACCTATATTATATCTAACAATTGATGATGCTGGTTTTCCGCCTCAACGCAGTTTTTTGGCTTACGTCTGGAATTGGGAGGGGACTTGGGAGATAAGAGAAACCAGACAACCTGGAAGTATTTACCCCGATACCATTTATGCTGTGATGGATGATTTTGCAATCGGTAACCTTGATTCTGAGCCCGATCTTGAATTATTTGCACTCACTGTTGGTACTTTGGGTGAAGCTTATCTTTTTAAAGACAGTATTATTTCGGGGTCTATTCATCCATATGCAATACACTACAGATATATACTTGGTAATACTTCAAGTTACGGTACTTCTAGCATCGAGATGGCTGATTTTGATGGTGACGGTGATAATGATATTGTAACAACCGGCTATGATAAGAATGATCTTGTGCTGCTTAAAAATTTAGGCAATTTTACATTTGCCGATGAAGAGATTATAACCAGGCAAACAGAAGGTTTTGTAACTATGGATTATGAAAATGATGGAGACATAGATATTGTTACTATGAATCGCCGGCTTGATACAAATGGAATTACTGTTTTTCTAAATGATGGCTTTGGCAATTTTACTGCTCGTGAAAATTGTTACTTCCCGTATGCTAATGGAGTTCCATGGTCAATCATAGCTTCCGATTTTGATCGGGACGGCAGAACCGATATAGCTATTACTTCAACCAGCGATTCACTTTTTGTTTTATATAATTTAGGCGGTGGAACTGTTGGTATTCAAGATGAGGAAACTGAAGTGATTCCGGATTCATATTCGCTCACACAAAATTTTCCAAATCCATTTAATCCCACGACAACTATTCAGTTTTCAATTCCTGTTTCTGGATTAGTGCAGCTTTCAATCTATAACATTCTTGGCGAAGAAGTGAAAACTTTATTGAATGAAGAAAAATCTGCTGGAAATCATTCTGTACAATTCAATGCTTCTCATCTTGCAAGCGGAATTTATTTGTATAGAATTCAAGCAGAAAACTTTGTTCAAACTAAGAAGATGATTCTTCTCAAATAAGCAAAGGACAACACAAAATGAAAATTAATTTATTAGTGCGTCTTGTTTTATTAGTTTCGATATCAACTGTAAGCATTGCACAATGGACTTCCATTGACGGACCGGAAGGTGGTGAAATCGCTGCTATCACAAACGCAGGAAGTTATATTGTTTGCGGTGCCGCTGATGGTGATATCTTTACTTCTGTTGACAATGGAGTTAGCTGGACTAAGAGAGGAAAAGTTCCTGGAGTATTTATCACTAGACTTACTGCAGGTTCAGAGGCGTTATTTGCAAGAAGCAGTAACGGGCTCTACAGGTCTACAAACCAAGGCGATACTTGGGAACTTCAATTAGATCCCGGAATTTTTATTGGAAAAGTTTTTGCAACCGGAACTCAAGTGCTTGCACCAACAGGCAACGGATTATTTTATTCTTCAAACAGCGGTACTGATTGGACAAATGTTACTGGAAATCTTCCACTTACGGTTCATGCAGTTACAATTCACAATGGTGATCTTTATGCTGGAATGCTTGACAGTGCAGTATATCGATCAACGAACAATGGTGTATCATGGTTTCCCGCCTGGAATATTTCTACCCGAAGCGATGTAAACTTCCTTGCAACTTTTGGAAACACAATTTATGCTGCACATTCGGGTGAAGCCAGATTATTCAGTTCAACTGATAATGGAGCGAGCTGGTCTCAATCAGATATTCTTTCAATAGGAACAATCAATGAATATGTAAATGATTTATTAATTACCTCTTTCGGAATAGTTGTTCCTATTCTTTACCAAACCAGCTTTTCGCTTCCGTGGGGTGGAGGAGTTTATGTATCAACAAACGGAACTTCGTGGTCTTCTAATAATAATGGATTAATTCCCAGATGGATTGATGCTGTAACATTTGCTCAGGATGATGTTCTTGCTGCAACAAGGGGCGGAGGAATTTTCAGATCAACAAACCAGGGACAATCGTGGATCCAATCATCAACCGGACTTGTCAAATCAAGAATCCTTCATCTGTCCTACACGAATGGAGGAGAAAAATTTTATTCTTCTATTTATGGAGGTGGATTTTTTATTTCAAATGATTCAGCTCAAACTTGGGAAACTCGCAATACAGGATTTGAAAATATTTTTTCTCTGCCTGTTATCACACAATTTCTCATCAAAGGTAGTGCTTGGTTCGCAGGAACAGAAGATGATGGTTTATATAAATCCACTAATGAAGGATTAGGTTGGTTCAAAGCAGGGATGGATCCATTTCCGTTCACGGGTCTTGCTCTGAGGAGCAACGATATTTTCGCAACTCAAACTGTTGCTGATGGAGTTTTTCGATCAACAGACGATGGATTTAGCTGGATTCAAATTATGAGTGGTTTTACAACTTTGGCTCCAACCTGTTTAGCAATCGGTGGTGCCGGAACTATCTTCGTCGGAATTTATGAAGGATCTGTTCTTCGCTCAACAAATAATGGTACAAATTGGGTTGGTTCTTTTCTTGGCGGTGGTGCCATTCCAAGATACATTCGCTTTATTGGTAGTACGATGTTTGCAGGAACAAGTAATGGTGTATATCGTTCAACAAATTTTGGAATCAACTGGACACCATCAAACAATGGGATGGAACTGATAGATGTAAACTTTATTGCAATACAAGATACCAATACTTTGTTTGCTTCTACTGTTGATTCCGGATTGTATGTTTCTCTTGATAACGGAAATAGCTGGTTTGCATTTAATGATGGACTGCCAACTTTAAAATTAACTGGAGTTCGTGTTATGGGAACTTATCTTTATTGCGGAACAAACGGATATGGAGTTTGGCGAAGACCAATAAGTGATATAGTTACCGAAGTGAATGAAAATAACATTTCAGAAAAATCGTCTGATTTTGAGTTAGGTCAGAATTATCCAAATCCGTTCAATCCAAGTACAAAGATCAGGTTCAGCATTCCTGCTGTCACCCTGAGCGAAGTCGAATGGTCTTTGGTCACACTCAAAATCTATGATGTGCTTGGAAATGAAATAGCAACATTAATTAACGAAGAAAAACCTGCCGGCACTTATGAAGTTGAGTTTAATACATCTTCCATCAAACATTTTCCATCTTCCGGAATTTACTTCTATCGCTTACAAGCAGGTTCATTTGTCGAGACGAAGAAGATGATACTAATTAAGTAAGTCTTCTAAACTAAATTTAAAGTTTACTGTCGGACGAATGAAAATTCTGACTAAAAGAATAAATTTGTGTTACTCCTGCTATTGACAATTGTTGTTTTACTGACAAAAGGGTTAATAGTTGCGGATTTAAATAATATTTTATAAAATATAGAGTCATCAAAAAAGATTTAAACGTATAAACAATCTGAATTAAAAAAACTTTTTAATTAACAGTTCTAGTTGTATAACAAATCTTAATAGGAGGCTCTAATGGAGGCATTTAGACTTTCGGTTTTTTTTAGCAAATGTTTTTTATTGCTATTGATTTTTACCGAACTATCAACGGCTCAAGTAACTCAATCCTGGTCTGTCAGATATAATGGGCCGGGAAGTTTAACAGACAAATCCAACGCAATTGCTGTTGATCACATTGGAAATGTTTTTGTTACTGGTACAAGTCCGAGCGCTGGATTTGGAACCGAAGATTATGCAACTCTCAAATATGATTCTGCTGGAGTAGAGCAGTGGGTTTCAAGATACAACGGAACCGGAAGTTCTGTTGATAATGCAAACGCAATAGCAGTTGATGAAGCAGGCTTTATCTATGTTACCGGCGGAAGTTCCGGTCCTGGTTTTGATTTCGATTTTCTCACCATAAAATATTCTTCTCTAGGTGATACCCTCTGGACACGCAGGTACGATGGACCACGAGGTGGTAACGATGTTGCCTATGCGATAACAATTGATGATTCAGGAAACGTTTATGTGACAGGTGAAAGCGAAGGAAGCACAAGTCCTCACGGAATATTTGAAGATTATGCAACCATAAAGTACACACCAGATGGAGTAAGAGTTTGGGTTGTAAGTTACAACGGACCAGCAGGTGATTATGATAAAGCAAATTCGATTGATGTTGATATTGTCGGAAATGTTTATGTAACCGGAGTGAGTGATGGTGGCAGCTCAGGAAGTGGAGACCCTCATTTTGATTATGCAACCATCAAATACAATAATGTCGGTTTGATTCAATGGGTAAGAAGACACAATGGAACCGATAATGCTCTCGACGAGGGGAAGTTTGTCAGGGTAGATTATTCTGAAAATATTGTCGTTACAGGCAGCAGCAGATATACCGGATCTTTTGACGATTACTTTACAATTAAATATTCTCCCGCTGGAGATACGCTTTGGTTTAGCAGATATAACGGGACCGGAAATAATACTGATATAGCAAATTCTTTAGCAGTTGATGAACTTGGAAACACATTTGTAACAGGTAAAAGTTATGGTGGAAGCATAAATGACTTCGACATGGTTACAATTAAATATGATTCTGATGGTGATTCTGTTTGGGTAAAAAGATACAATGGTGAAGCGAGTGATATTGATGAAGGTGTTGATATAGAAGTTGATGCAAGCGGTAATATTTATGCCGCTGGTTCTAGTACTGGAATCACAACAGCACTTGATTATACAACCATCAAATACGATGACAGCGGAACAGAAAATTGGTCTATTAAATATACTAATTCTGGTGCTGCCGGAAGCGAAGAACAATTGACCGGAATATTTGTTGACGCCTCTTCAAATGTTTACGTAACCGGAATGAGTGCACTTGATTATGCAACCATAAAGTATGTTCAATCGCCAACTTCTATTGATGATGAAAACTCACAATCACCTGATGAATTTTTTCTTGATCAGAATTATCCCAACCCGTTTAATCCAAGTACAAAAATACGGTTCGTCATTGCGATCCGGCAATTGCCGGAGAAGCAATCTCAGATGGTCTTGTTAAAAGTATATGATGTGCTGGGAAATGAAGTTGCAACTTTAGTTGATGAATATCTTCCGGCAGGAAGTTATGAAGTTGAATTCGGTCGTCATTCTGACGAATCCGCCAATGGCGGACAGAACCTGTCAAGTGGAATTTACTTCTATCGCTTACAAGTCGGTTCATTTGTTGAAACGAAGAAGATGTTGATGCTCAAGTAACATATCACTAAACCTGCCTGTTGGCCCGCTCCGCCGAAGCGGAAGCGAGGCGAGCAGACAGGTCAGAAATCCCGCTTTGTGGGAGTGTTATTGAAATAACTTCAACTTCATTCTATAAATACCAGCTTTGCTATGAAGCGGTTTAGAAACTTTACCTGGTCAATATAGAAATTAAAATAAAAGCATTGAATCTTTTCTATGTTGGTAATACAGGAAGTAAGATTAAAAGTACTATAAATTTTTATGATTGTTTAATAAATACTTTTATTGGAAATATTTCAGAATTAAAAAAGTAGAAATTAAAAAGGCGGGTCAAGCCCGCCTGAATAATTTTAGTTAACAGTAGCCAGATATGGTTTTATTTTTTCTTCCAGGTACTTTTTAGGAACTGCACCAATTACAGCATCTACAACTTGTCCATCTTTAAAGATACCAAGTGTTGGAATGCTTCTAATTCCATACGAGATTGCCGTGTTCTGATTTTCATCTGTGTTGAGTTTAACAACTTTTAATTTACCTTCGTATTCGCTTGCAATTTGTTCAATGACCGGTGCAACCATTTTACATGGACCACACCACGGTGCCCAAAAATCTACCAATACCGGAGTATCTGATTTTAATACTTCTGTTTCAAAATTAAAGTCTGTTCCTTCGATTACGTTTTTCACTCTCTGACCTTTTCTTTTGTGATTAATAATTTACACTAATAAGATAAAGAAAAGCAGCGGTTGGATTCATTTGAAATTAGATTAAAATCACAGCATTTAATTGGTTTTCAGTAAATAAAAGTAAGAATTATAACTCCGCATTCATCATCTCCTCGTAATATTTGCGATACGATTTTATCGAACCAAAAATTGATTCTGCAATTTCGTTTTGTCCTGCTTTTGATTTCAAAAACTTTGCATCTTCCTTGTTTGAAAGAAAGCCCGTTTCGATCAATACACTTGGCATTGAAGCTCCAACTAAAACATAAAATCCTGCTTGCTTTACTCCACGCGATGGAATTTTAAGATTTACATCAAAGTCTTTGTGTAATAGTTCGGCAAATTTTTCGGAATATTTCATGTATGAAGAATGAGCCATGCTGACCAGAATAAAATTTTCATCCGTTAGTTTTTCATATTTCTGTGGATTGTCTTCATACTTGATTACGCTGTTTTCAGTTTCTGCAATTTCTATTGCTTCCTGAGTTCTGCCGGGACGGAGTAAGTAAACTTCTGCACCATTTGCATCACTTGGTTTTTTCTTTGTTGAATTGCAGTGAATTGACACAAATAAATTCCCATCATTTTCATTGGCTATTTTTCCTCGTTTGTAAAGATCTATAAAAGTATCATCCTTTCTTGTATATACAACTTTTACATCAGGCATTTCTTTCTTCATTATTTCACCGAGCTTGAGAGCAATTGATAGAGTGATATCCTTTTCCTGAATTTTATCCACTCCTATTGCACCAGGATCTTTTCCGCCATGTCCGGCATCAATCACAACAACATTAAAATTCCATTTATCAATATTCTTAGTATTATGATCACTCTTACTGAAAACTTTATTGTGGATTGTAATTATGATATCGTTGCTTTCAGGAACATTCATAACTTCATTTGTAGAATATTCTTTTCCGACTTTAAATTTAAATTCAACGTCGTTCCCGACATTTCTGCTATCAATTTTTTTAACCAGGTTGTTGAACCCATCACTTTTGATTTTCTGAACATCAGCATTTACATTTCTGAGAATTATTGTCAGTTCATCATCTTTTATTGAACTTAAATAGGAGGGAATTCTTGTTTTTGAGTGAATGCGTATCAGTGTTCCATTTACTTTTTCAGTTATCGAAATACCGGTGATGTCATAACCTGTTGTTGGAGGTAAGTCCGGAATATCATACATCCACTGTTTTCCTTCGGTAAGTGATGATATTTTTTTACCTGCAATTATCCGGTTAGGCTTTTCAAATTCAAGTTCTCGTTCGATAATAATTTCAAGTGCAGCAATTGATGCTGGAATTGGTACAAAAGTTTTTTTGCCTTTTAAATATGTAGATGTGGGAAGCTGAAATACTTTTGGTGAACCACCTGAGCGTGCGGTTACAACAAAGTAAGGATTTCTTGGAGTTGACTTGAGTGAATAATAGTTTGATTTTAATTCAACTTTACCGGTAATTTCATTTTCAAAATAGTTGATCGATAGAGCTTCAGCCAGCTCAGAAATCGAAGCGTAAACAATTCCTTCACGCACCCAGGCAGAAACAGATTTTGTTTTATTATCCGAAACTATAAAAACGTTTTCAATCTGTTGTGCGGATACATTGAAGAATGTAACGAAAAGTAATAACAGTATGTAAATAATTTTCATTGAGAAGTCAAACCTATCCAATGAACGGGAACATAAATCCGCTTTTCTTTTTATATTCAGAAAATTTATCGGCAAAATATTTAGCAAGCAATTTATCTTCAAGCGAGGCTCGCATTATATAAATTGGTATTTCAATTAATGTCAGAACTCCCACAATGTAGCTGAAAGTTGCTGCGGTTGCTCCAAGGTTAAGAAGAATTTGACAAAGATATTGTGGATGTCTTATAATTTTAAAAGGTCCTTTCGTAACAAGCTCATGATTTTTTTTGATCATAATATCCTGTGAATAGTTATCACCAAGTGTTTTAAAAGACCACACCTGCATCCACGAGAAAACAAGGTAAACAACTAATCCAATGTAACGGATTGCATTATATTCTTCGGAGTAAACCAGTGTACCAATCTGAAAAACTGCAATTATTAAAGCAACCAGAGAAAGCATTGAAATAACAGGAGGAAATTTTTGCAGATTTGTTTTAGGTTTTTCCTTTATCTCGGATACTTTTGATTTAAGTCCACGCTTTGCACCTGTAACATTTGCTCCAAAAGTTGCAATGATATTAAGCAATATGATTATGTTGATAGGGTCCATGGAACTAACCTTTGGTAGATAATCTGAAATAATTTTCAGGAAAATATAACTAAAAAGTACTGTAGAATTAGATTTGGAATAATCGATTTTAAAAGATTATGACTATTCAATAGATTTCCCATGCTTTTTCATAATTTCTTTCCATTCGATAATGGAGAGTTGTTCTGATTCATCAATAAGCATAACGGGTATATCATCCTCAATACGGTAACGCCGTCTGGTATTTTTATCGGTTGAGACTAAAGTGTTACCATCCAAAACTAAATCTGCTTTAGTTTCGGGACAGCAGAGTATTTCTAAAAGTTCTTTACTGATCATTTTTATTTCTTTTTATTTCAAAGATAAAAAATTTGTAAATAAATCTTACCAGCAGGTAAATTCTTCACAAGTCTGAAAAAAATATTGACCACGTTTCACAATTAATTTGCAACATTCGTAAACTATTGTTAAAATTCAGTCCCTCACCCTAACGTCCCCCGTAAAACTCTGACTCTTTTTGCAAAGAGAAAGAGGGGGGACGGTTTTAAAACGCACTAGATTATTCCGGATTTACGAAAAAAGTTCGTTAATTTTTTCTGCTGGGCGGGCGAGTATCGCTTTATTTCCTTTTTCAACAATCGGTCTTTGCACAAGATCAGGATGTTTTATCATTAAATCAAGAATCTCATCCTCAGAAAAATTTCTTTCTTTCATCTTAAGTTGTTTATAAACCTCTTCCTTTGTTCGAAGAAGTTCTGATGGTTTCATTTTCATCTTTTTTAATAATGATCGGAGTTGAGACTTCGAGAATGGTTCTACATAGTAATTGACTTTTTCAAAATCAACACCATTATCAGATAAAATTTTAGAAACCTTTCTGCAGGTTGTGCAGGTCGGTTTTTCATAAACAGTAATTTTTGACATATCAACCTTTTAGCTTGAAGTTAAACTTTTCTTTTTAACGTGAATAAATTTTGACGTTCAAATAATTCATCTGCTAATTTAATATAGGATTTTGAAGCCCGATCATCGGGTTTAAAAACGAGCAGGGGAACACCAGATTCGTATGCTTTTTGTACCGAAGCACTTCTGGGTATTGATGTATTTAATATTAGTTTGGGATAATCTTTAAATAATTCCTTCTTTAAATTAAATGAATCACCGTTATTAAATTCATAATTCGTAAGAAGTATTCCGGCAATTTTTAATTCGGGATTATAATTTTCTCTTACATCATTTATCTGAGACAGGATATTCCTCACTGCTGCTGAAGAAAATTTTCCGGGAGCTACGGGAATTAATACGCTGTCTGCTGTAATTAGTGCAGCATTAATATTTCCTGTTAGATGAGGGGGACAATCAACAACAATATAGTCATAATTGATTGCACCTTGTCTTAAAATGCTTTTGAGTATTAATTCATTTGGTGAAACTTCTCCTACTCTCTGTTCATCAAGATTAGGTAATTTTTTTATGTGGATATATTCCAATCCCTTAATATTTGTTTTAAGAATAGATCGCTTCAAAGGCAATTTGTTTTTGAAATCCTGGAATAAATCATTGTTGATATCGCACCTGATAAGTCCGAGTCCTTTTGCACAAGAACCGGCTGCATCAAGATCTATAAGCAGAGTTTTTCTCCCTGAAATTGCAAATGCAACTGCAAGATTGATTGATGTAGTTGTTTTTCCTACTCGTCCGCGGCGATTTGCAATTGCTAATATTTTACTCATCGGTCTTCAAAATATTCAGAATTAATTATGTTCCGGATTTATTTAAAGTTATTAACAAAGTAAAAATAAGTCATTCTAATAAGGATTTATCAAATTAGTTGAAGTTAATAATCAGTTTGTTCAGCATTTTCTTTCTAATAAAAATCAATTTTTATATATTTCAACCTGATTTAATATCGGGTACATAACTTTATATGAAAACTTACAATTATCTCTTAAATACTGTCCATTCAAAGGGAGCCGCATACCTGGTACTGTTAGATCCCGATAAATTAACGAGTTCTAAAATTGCTCCATTTATTCGCCACTGCGAAAAATCCGGCGTCGATGGTTTCCTGATTGGCGGAAGTCTTATGATCAGCGGTGATCTGGATTCATTTATCGCAAATGTAAAAGTTGAAACAACACTACCACTGATAATATTTCCCGGAAGCATTAATCAGGTTTCTTCAATTGCAGATGCTATACTATTTCTTTCAGTAATCAGCGGCAGAAATCCAGAACATTTGATCGGGAAACATGTTATTGCTTCACCACTGATAAAGAGAGCTAAAATTGAGCCAATCTCTACCGGATATATTTTAATCGAATCTGGTGTTACAACTACTGCAGTATATATGAGCGGAAGTTTGCCGGTGCCGAGAAACAAACCAGAGATTGCAGCAGCAACTGCACTTGCCGGAGAATATCTTGGAATGAAATTCATTTATCTTGAGGCAGGTTCAGGTGCGCAAGAATCAGTTCCGGATGAAATGGTTAAAGTAGTTTCGGAAGAATGCAGTATTCCCGTTATTGTTGGTGGTGGAATTCGAACTCCTCAAACTGCCAGAAGGAAAGTAGAAAATGGTGCAAGCATTATTGTAACAGGTAATTTTTTTGAAGATGAAAATAACTGGGATTTGATTAAAGATTTTTCGAATGCAATTCATTACAAATTACCAGTTGAAGTCTGACTTAATACTAAAATATTTTTTCCAATCTTATTAACGTTTCGGATTAATTAAAATGGATGCAAAGAGATTTATTATTGACTCTCTGAACGAAAGTGCTGAAACCAAACATAACATAAAATATCAGTTGATAGATGATATAATTAATGTTGTTCAAGTGCTTTCCGATTGTTACAAAAACGGCAGCAAACTTTTGCTTTGCGGCAACGGTGGAAGCGCAGCAGATTGTCAGCACATCGCAACTGAGTTGATGATCAGACTAAACCATCACATTCAGAGACCAGCTCTGCCTGCTATTGCTCTGACAACGGACTCATCAAATCTTACTGCTGGTGGAAATGATATTGGTTTCGAAAATGTTTTTGCAAGGAACGTTGAAGGTTTAGGCAATAAAGGAGACCTGCTGCTGGCTATTTCAACCAGCGGAAATTCAGGAAATGTTATTAAAGCTGTCGAAATGGCTCATACAAAAGAAATGAAAGTGATTGGATTTCTTGGTGGGAATGGCGGCAAGATGAAAGATATTGTTGATTTTCCAATCCTAATTCCTTCTTCAAATGTTCAACGAATTCAGGAAGGACACATTACCGTTGCACATATTATTTGTGAGCTTGTTGAAGATAAACTTTACGGCAAAGTGTAATTCACAAATTCCAAATATCAAACCACAAATAATATCCAAATTTAAAATTACAATTCGTTAAAGTTTGAATTTTGGTATTTAATAATTGGAATTTATTTCAATTTGAAATTGAAAGTCTTCCCCCGATCCAGTAAATCTTATCACCAAGTTTAATATTATGTCTTTCACAAAATCCTGCGTTTACTTCCAGAACATAAATAGCCGGCTTTGATGAAGGATAACTTTGCTCTGATAGCGGAGTTGTGTTTTTATGGATAGTGACAATTTCTTTATTGCTATTAATGAAAAGTATATCCAGAGAAAAGAGTGTGTTCAACATCCAGAAGGATTGAAATCTTTCTTCAGGGAATATGAACAACATTCCCTGCATTTCTTCCATACTTTGCCGGTTCATCAAACCAAGTTGCCGTTCATAATCATTGTCAGCAATTTCGACATCGATTTTTATAATTTGATTTCCAACTGAATCAGTAAAAGTAAGTTCACCTTCTTTCTTAAATTTATAATAATGCATTTCGCTATTCTCATCATTGCAGTTATTAAAAATAAAAATAATACCAGCTAATAATGCTGCAACTGCAATCCCGATTTTCATAATTAATGATTTATAATTTCTTTTTAATGAAGCAGAAACTTCCTGCTTTCTTTTAAGATTCTTTTTACCCATAATATTAATTCCGATATTTGCGGGTATTAATATAGTTAATAGACTCTTAAATTTAATTAAAGGTTCGGAAGAATGGGCAAAACAAAAACTGCTATTCTCGAAAGGAAGGAAATATTCCTTACTGATTCGCAAAATAAAATGATTGCGAGTGGATGGGGAGATGACATTTTGGTTAACACTATAACTGAAAAGATTTTTTATTCTTCTGATGGAGTTAAAGTTAGAGGATATATTTCTTATCCGAAGGATAATTCACAGAAATTTCCGTGTGTAATCTGGAATAGGGGTGGGATTGGTAACAAAGGAGCTATTGATACTTTTACAGCACGAGGAATTTTTGGACAGCTTGCAAGCTGGGGATATGTTGTGTTTGCTTCTCAATATCGCGGTAACGACGGCGGCGAAGGACAGGATGAATTTGGCGGCGATGATGTGGATGATGTGCTGAACTTAATTCCATTGGCTGGTGAAATTGAAAATGCAGACACAACAAAATGGGGAATTGAAGGCTGGAGCCGAGGTGGAATGATGACTTATCTTACATTACTTAGAAATTCAAATTTCCGATGTGCTGTTCTTGTTGCTGCAATTTCTGATTTCAAAAGTTATGCGGTATTCAATGACAGCAAAATTTCAATCTATAAAAAATTTATTGGTGAAAAAGATTTTGAAGAAAAAGTGGATGAAAGAACGGTAATAAATTTTGTTAATAAGCTTCCGAACATACCTTATTTGATTATGCACGGGAAAAGTGATGAGACGGTTACGGTTGAACAAAGCATAAACATTGCAGAAAAATTTAAGAAACTGAATTATCAATATCGCCTGGAACTATTTGAGGATGGCGATCACTTTTTGAAAAAACACAGAAAAGAAGTTGATGAATTGAGAAGAAAGTGGTTTGAAGTGTACTTGAAATAGAAATGGCGACAACCAGAGTCGCCTTTATAGTAAAATTTTCTATTGCTCACAAAATAAACTTACTCAATTTCTGATGTTATAGATAACCTTTCTACGATTATTCAATTATGATTTATTCCTTTCTGTAATTTTTTGGTTTTGAGCTTAGATTCAAGAGTTCTGATATTACTGACCTCTATTTGAAAAAGATTGAATATTTTTAATATTTTGGGTGTGAAACCATAAAATATTGGAAAAACGTGGAATTGAAATCCACAAATTTGTAGTAATTCAGAGAACAGTTATGAGCCAAATGATTAAAAGATATTACATATTAGAAGAACATTTAAAAAAAGGAAAAGTTCTAATTGTCTATGGTGCAAGACAGGTTGGCAAAACAACGCTTGTTAAGGACTTCCTTTCACGGACAAATCTAAAATATAAATTTGATTCCGGCGACAACATAAGAACACAGCAAGCTTTGGGTTCACAAAATTTTAATGATATCCTTGACTATGCCGAAGGTTATGAACTTCTTGTGATTGACGAAGCTCAGCAAATTAAAAATATTGGAATGGGCTTGAAGATACTTGTAGATAACAATCCTGAACTAAGAGTCTTGGTAACCGGCTCTTCCTCATTTGATCTTTCTCAGCAGGTAGGTGAACCATTAACCGGCAGGAAACGAACTTTAATTCTTTATCCGTTTGCTAACCTTGAACTGAAAGAACTTTACAATGAATATGAATTGAAAAACTATCTGCAGGATTTTATGATCTATGGTTCGTATCCAGAAGTTATAAAAGCTCAAAGTAGTAAGGAGAAAATCGACGTACTTAAAGAACTTGTTAATTCTTATTTAATGAAAGACGTACTCTCATTAGAGAAAATAAGAGGCTCAAAACAACTGTTAGATTTATTAAAATTAATTGCTTTCCAGGTTGGTAATCAAATATCATTAACTGAATTAGCTACTCAAGTTAATCTGGATGTTAAAACTGTTCAACGGTATCTTGATATACTTGAAAAGGCTTTTATCATAAAGAAGATTGGTTCGTTCAGCAGGAATTTAAGAAAAGAGATTACCAGCAAAGCCAAATATTATTTTATTGACAATGGTATCAGAAACGGAGTGATTTTACAATTTAACAAGCTTGGGGATAGAAATGATGCCGGAAAGTTGTTTGAAAATTTTATTATGATAGAAAGAATTAAAGCCAATGATTATTTGAACAGATATTACAACTCTTATTTTTGGCGCACATATGATCAAAAAGAAATTGATCTGATTGAAGAACGGGAAGGGAAGTTGTTTGCTTATGAAATAAAATGGGTAGAGGGGAAACGATTTGTTCCTCCGAAAGATTGGAAAGATGCTTACCCTGGTTCAGAGTTTAATTTAATTACGTCTTCAAACTACACAGGATTTATTTTAAAATAATTCTGCCAGATAATTCTTTACAAAATAAACTTACTCAGATCCCTGTCTTTTACAATTTTATCGAGTTTCTCTTTTACAAACTTTGCTGTGATATTGATAGTTTCGGTTGGGATTTTATCCGGCACATCAAATAAAATTTCATCGAGCAGAGTAGTTAAAATCGTGTGCAATCTTCTTGCACCAATATTTTCTACTGCTTCATTAACTTCAGTAGCAATGCGTGCAATTTCTCTAATTCCATCATCAGTGAAATGTAATTTAACTCCTTCAGTTTCGAGCAAAGCAGAATATTGTTTTAATAATGCATTTTGTGGTGTTGTTAGAATTTGAACGAAATCTTCTTCAGATAAACTATTCAGCTCAACACGTATTGGAAATCTGCCCTGCAGTTCAGGAATCAGATCAGATGGTTTCGCAACGTGAAAAGCACCGGATGCAATGAATAAAACGTGATCAGTTCTAACTACTCCGTATTTCGTATTTACATTTGTTCCTTCAACAATCGGGAGAAGATCTCTCTGCACACCTTCGCGTGATACATCCGGTCCGTGACCTTTACCGCCGCTGCTCGCAACCTTATCAATTTCATCAATAAAAATTATTCCTGATTCTTCGACTCTTTGAATTGCCTCCCGCTGGACAGCTTCCATATCAATTAACTTTTGAGCTTCTTCCTGTGCAAGTATTTGTCGTGCTTCTGCAATTGTGGTTTTTCTTTTTTTCTTTTTCTTCGGCATCAGGTTGCCGACAATTTCCTGAATGTTTATTCCCATATCATCCATTCCAAACGGACCCATTACCTGCATACCAATTGCTGGTGGCGCCTGAGAATCAAATTCAATCAGCTTATCATCCATTTCGCCGTTTTTCAATTTCACTTTCATCCACTCGCGTGTTTTTTTGTTCTGATATTCTTCAGAATTTATTTCGGCAGAATGTTGTTCAGAATCAAATTGAGTCTGAACCTGTACTGTTTGAACCGGCTGAGCTGGTTTTCTTACAGGCGGAATCAATATGTCGAGAATTCTTTCGTCAGCAAGATGCTCTGCTTTGGATTGGACTTCCTTCGTTTTTTCTGCTTTTATCATATTAACTGAAAAGTCAGTCAGATCACGAACCATTGACTCAACATCTCTGCCAACGTAACCAACCTCGGTAAATTTTGATGCTTCAACTTTTACAAATGGTGCTGCTGCAAGTTTTGCAAGTCTTCTCGAAATTTCAGTTTTCCCAACGCCGGTGGGTCCAATTAGAATAATATTATTTGGAAGTATTTCTTCACGAAGGTTATCTTCTATTTGCTGACGTCTCCATCTATTTCTAAGTGCAATAGCAACTGCACGCTTAGCTTCAGTTTGACCGATAATGTACTTATCAAGTTCTTCGACTATTTTGCCAGGTGTTAATTCCTGCATTGATTTATCATACATAAAAATTTTTTCCTTTCTAAATATCTTCGGTTTCAAAATATCTCTCGTATCTGAGTGAAGTTCCAATTATTGAAACGAAGTTCCTTATTCAATTACTTCAACATTAATTTTATCGTTTGTATAAATACAAATTTCCGCAGCAGTTTTAAGAGATTCTTCCGCAATTTCTTTAGCTGATAACTTACTATACTTTTTTAACATTCTTGCAGCGGATAAAGCGTACATTCCTCCCGAACCGATTGCAACTATTTTATCATCCGGTTCAATTACATCTCCGTTTCCTGAAATAATAAGCGCATTATCTTTTGAAACGACTGCCAGCATTGCTTCAAGCCTGCGAAGTATTTTATCTGTCCGCCATTCTTTTGCAAGCTCAACGGCAGCACGACTTACATTTCCACGATACTGCTGCAATTTGTCTTCAAATCTTTCCATCAAAGAAAAAGCATCCGCAGCACCACCGGCAAATCCACAAATTACTTTCCCATCAGAAAGTTTCCGGATTTTCATAGCATTATGTTTCATAATTGTGTTACCTATTGAAACCTGACCATCACCGCCGAGTGCTGCAATTCCGTTATGTACAATTCCAAGTATTGTTGTTGATCTTATTCTTTTGCTCATATATTATCCTGTTCAATTATCAGTTTCAAAATTTTGATTGTAAGGTTTAAATAATTTTATCGGGATAATTCCCGGTACTTCCTTTTTGTATTTTTCATAAACCTCACCAAACAACTTTACTAATTTCTTCTCTTCAAAGTAAGAACCAATGTAAAAATAAACGACTATACAAATGAAGAATGTGAGGTAAAACAAATCCATTACCGGTCTGAACATCAAAAATGTTATTGAAAAGAAATAAACAGGGTGTCTTGAAAACCTGTATGGTCCTTTAATTCGAAGAGTAAATTCTTCATCAAGTTCGGTTGTATATCTTTTCTCTAAAAATCTTTTTATCTGATTCAGTCCTAAAAACTCCCTGAAGCAAATATAATTAAACGCCCAGATTACTCCCACTAATGAAAGAAATTGCGGGATTAGAATAATTAAATCGTATGGATTTGGTAAATCATAAATGATGATGTGAGGCTTAGGTGATAATTCGTAAATCAGATAAAGTGAAAGCAAAGCAAGAAAATTATAAAGCAATCTGTAAAAAGCGATCAAATCACCAAACATTTTTTTGAACCACGTTTTTACTTTTACGGATGCTAAAAGAGAATGTGTATAACCGAAAATTGCAAATAGAAATAAGATGGTTAAAACATCAACAACCAGGGTCATGAAAGTTCTTTTCTGAGTCGTGCAACAGGAAGTCTTAATTGCTCTCTGTATTTTGCAACAGTTCTTCTTGCAATATGAATTCCTTCATCATTGAGCAGTTCAGCAAGCTTATCATCGCTGAATGGTTTTCGCTTGTCTTCTCTGTCAATAATTTCTTTTAATCTTTCCTTGATGTGTTTGTTTGATACTTCATCACCGGTATCTGTTGCAAGACCTTCACTGAAGAAGTATTTCAGTTCATGAATACCTTGCGGGCTTTGAACATATTTACCATTAACTACCCGGCTGATGGTTGAAATGTCCATATTTATTTCCTGAGCAATATCTTTATATATCATTGGGCGAAGAGCTTTTGGACCTTTCTCAAAAAATTCATACTGTCTCTGGAATATTGCCTGCATAATTTTCATCAGTGTATCTCTTCGCTGCTGAATACAGGCGATGAACCATTTAGCTGATTCAAATTTCTCCCTGAGGAACTTATACGTCTCTTTCTCTCTATTTGATTTTTTTCCTCTTCTTCGGTTGCTTTCAAACATTTCGAGATATTGTTTACTAATCGTAACTGATGGCATACTTCTGTCGTTCAAAGTGATCACATAATCGTTTTCCACTTTCTCAATTACGAAGTCAGGAGAGATCTGATTCATCTCTGCAGAATCAATATTTCCTTCGCCGGGTTTTGGATTCATACTTTGTATCAGGTCCACAGTTTCGCGGAGTGTCTCATCAGTCAAGTTCATCTTTTGCTTTAGTATATCGAATCTTCTTTTCGTGAAATCATCATAAAATTCAACTAACATTTTCTCAGCGATATACCGGTAATACTGATCTGCATTCTTTATGTTTTTAATCTGAACAAGCAAACATTCCTGAAGGTTTCTGCTTGCTATACCCAACGGATCAAAAAGCTGTATTCGTTTTAAAAGATTCTCTGCTTCTTCAGGATCAACTTTAATATTTTCAAACAATTCAAGCTCGTTTAATATTTCGCCCAAACCTCTTTTAAGATATCCTGCATCATCCAGATTCCCGATTATTTCTTCTCCCAGTCTGTTTAAATTTTCACTAAGGTTCAACATATTCAGTTGTTCAATCAGATGTTCAGAAAGAGTTTCTCTTACAGGTGCAAGCGGATGGAATTGTTCTTCATCGCTGCCACGGTAAACACGCTCGTGATCAAAATCATCGTCATTCATATAATCTTCCAAACTGAATTCTTCATTATCAGGGTCTTTTATTTCATCGGTAGTGGTTTCTTCATCTTTATCTTTTTCTTTTTCATCTGTTTCCTGTGCTAGCTCTAATTCTTCTTCAAGAATAGGATTAAGTTCAAGTTCAGTTTTGATTCTCTGTTCGAGCGCGAGCGTATTTAACTGAAGCAGTTTTTGATACTGAATTTGCTGCGGTGATAATTTTTGTTGTTGTGATAAACGTTGACTGAGTGTTAGCATTTTATTTCCTGATTAGCTCCTTAAATTGTGAGTACCATTCTTTACCATATTTTCTGTTAAGCGATTCTTCACAGAATTCTGCAACAGTAGTGTTTTCTTTTTCCCCAAGTTCTAATGCCGGTTTACATTCATTGAGATGTTCAAATCTCACAACATCTCCACCGAAATCCGAAATCCTGATTGGAAACAAATGACAGGATATTGGTTTTCTGAAATCGGTTTTTCCATCAAAGTAAGCTTTCTCAATAGCACATTTTGCAATTTCATTTTCATAATAAACAAAAACACATGCACGATTATCAACACTTTTAAGTAAAGGTTCACCGTTATGTTCTTCAAAAAAACCATGTTCGGCGATTTCACCTTTATGTTCTTTAGAAATGTATTTAATTACTTTATTCAGTATCCGATCAATGATTGAAACTTCTTCCCATGTGACCGGTGCACCGTATTTGCTTTCAAAAGTACAACAAGCGCCTTTGCACTTCAATAAATCGCATTTGAAGTGAATTTCTGCAACTTCCTGTCTAACTAATACATTATCAACCGGTAAAATTTGCGTATTCATTAATGTGGAATAATTTTTGTGAAAAGATAACCAATTGATTCTTTTCTACAAAGTTTTAATACTCTTCCCAAATTATTAAATTCCTTCCCAAATTTCGATAAAATACCCCCTGCATAGATGAATTTCAAAAACAAAACTATTCTGATTACCGGAGCCTCTTCCGGATTAGGCTTTTCACTTGCAAAATCATTGCCAAATGAAAATTGCTCTCTTGCACTGATTTCCAGAAGAAAAGATAAACTCGACCAGTTCGCATTTGAACTTAAAAAAAAAGAATTCAGAGTGATAACCTATGCTTGCGATGTTGGAAATAATAATGAAGTATTAAATACTTATCAGCAAATAAAAAAAGATTTTGGCAAAATTGATATTGCAATTTTGAATGCCGGACTTTCTAATCGTACAAACATTGAAAATTATTCGTCAGGAATTGCAAATCAAATTTTTGATACAAATGTTTTCGGAATCATTAATTTTGTAGAGCAATTACTTCCCGATTTTATTGAAAGAAAAGATGGGACTATTGTAGGAGTTTCCAGTCTTGCTGATTCGAGAGGTTTTCCAAGAAGTGGATTCTATAATGCCAGTAAAGCAGCCACAACGCTACTGCTTGAAAGTTTGAGAATTGAATTAAAACCTTTCAATATAAAAGTTTTAACAGTCAAGCCTGGATTTGTAAGAACACCAATGACAGATAAAAATGAATTTCAAATGCCTTTCCTGATGAATGTTGACAAAGCCGCAAAAATTATTCTTGATGGAATAAGAAAAGAGAAAAGAATAATTCAATTTCCTTTGCCAATAGTTATAGGCTCAAAAATTTTAAAATATTTACCTGACTGGTTATTTGATTTTCTCATGAGCAAACCTTTACCTGCAAGAAAAAATAAGAATACTTAAAATGGCACTGAGATCAATTTCAATATTTTTTCTTTTATCAGTCTTTTTATTTCCTCAATCAGATTCCACACTAATGCTTAGTGAGATTATGTTTTATCCTCAAACAGGACCAAATGAATTTATTGAATTATATAATTCAAGTGAAACACAAAGTATCGAATTAAATTCTTATAAGATTAAATATCACACTTCAAATCCGGATATCATTGTTGATGCAGGAGAAGGAACAATACTTCCACCAAAATCATTTGCAATAATTCTTGAAGGAGATTATGTAATCGGAAGTGGAATTTATGATGGACTGATTCCGTCATCGGCGCTTGTTTTAAAAATATCAGATAATTCATTTGGCACATCCGGAATGGCAAATACTACAAACAGATCAGTCTGGTTATTGAACACATCAAATGACACTCTTGAATCATATTTTTATTCTGCTAATAACCTGCAAGGCCGTTCGGATGAAAAAAGAGTAATGATAAAAGATAGTTCTCAAAGTAACTGGGCAAATTCACTAACCGCAAACGGAACACCAGGATTTCAAAATTCAGGTACACCGGTTCAATTTGATTTACAATTATCGTCATTGAGTTTTCAACCATTAAATCCGACGATTGGTGATGATGTTACAGTTTTTGTTAGAGTGAAAAATATTGGTTCAAACACTGCTGGCAATTACACAATTGAAATTTTTCACGATGCAGATTTCGATTCTACTGCAGACCCGGAGGAAATAATTTTTACGCAGCAATATTCAAATCTTCTCCCAACCGATTCCATTTCCGCAACTGCAATAATGAATTCTCTTTCTGCCGGCAGCTATCAGATTATTGCGAAAGTTCTTTTTTCACAAGATGAGAATTTGTCGAATAATGAACTCATAAAATCTTTTATTGTATTTCCACAAGGAACAAACTATAACGATGTTGTAATTAATGAAATCATGTATGCACCTTCAACAAGTGAACCTGAATGGGTGGAATTATTTAACAGAACAAACAACCCAATCAATCTGAAAAAATGGAAATTTGCAGATGCTGTTTCATCAGTTACAATTACAAACACAGATAAGTTTATTCCGGCAAATGGATACATTGTTCTTACAAAAGATTCATTAATACATAACTATTATAATGTTGGTTCTGAGATAATAGAATTTAATTTGCCTGCATTGAATAATACCGGTGATGCAATTTCTATTAAAGATTCGATAGGATTAAAAATTGATTCACTTTATTATTATCCTGATTGGGGTGGAAATATTAATGGAAAATCTCTTGAAAGAATTTCAGTAAATCGGTTTTCTCTTGATCCGACAAACTGGGGAACATCAATAAGTACTTTCAAAGCAACTCCCGGAAGCATCAATTCAATCACAGAAAAAAATTATGATATTGCAGTTACTAAATTTATTTTCAGTCCAGAGTATCCGATTGAAGGTGACACGCTATCGTTATCAGCAAGAGTGAAAAATTTGGGATTAAATGACGCAAATTTTTCTCTTCAGCTTTTTGAAGATACTGATCTTGATTCAATACCTGATATGTTTTTAGAAGAAATTCAAAGTCTTTTTCTTTCGTCTGACGACTCATCCCTGTTCAATTTTAATTTTTCAATTGAAAATCTGCAGACGCAAAGAGCATTTGTTGTGAATGCAGTTTTCAATCCGGATGAAGACACAACTAACAATAAATTATATAAATTCATTGAACCAGGTTTACCTGCTTTATCGGTAGTGATTAACGAGATAATGTATTCTCCACTTGGAGGTGAACCGGAATGGATCGAGCTTTTCAACAGAACAGAATTGTCAATAAATCTGAATGGATGGAAAATCAAGGATGTATTTACAACACCGACTGAAGTGCAAATTGAAGAGGATATTTTTATTGAGCCGTACTCTTATTTTATTTTAAGCAGAAGCAGTACAATTTATAATTATCATCGCTTCATTCCGTCAGAGGTTTACGTTATTTCTCTCCCTTCATTTAACAATGATATCGATGGAGTTGTAATTAAAGATGATCGTGGACTTGCAATCGATTCGGTGCTTTATTTTAATCAGTGGGGCGGAACCAACGGTTATTCGCTGGAAAGATTATCTGTAAACGCAAATTCAAATCTCGCAGCTAATTGGGGGAGTTCATTCGATATTGAACAAAGTACGCCCGGAAGAATTAATAGTTTAACTCCAAAACAGTTTGATCTTTCGGTCGCAGAAATGAATTTCAATCCGCGGTTTCCGATTGAAGGTGAAGATGTATTAATATCAGCCTTTATAAAAAATAATGGATCATCCTCAGCAATTGATTTTGATGTTGAATTTTATATTGATACTGATACAAATAATGTAGTTGATCTTCTGCTCGATATACAAACCGGATTAACACTCGCTGCTGGTGATTCGATAAATATTTCTTCAGGTTCTCCCATCCAGAATATCAGCAGGAAAACTCTTTCTGCCGTTCGAATTGTTTTCTATGCAGATGAAGATACGCTGAACAATTATTACGAGAAGTCAGTTGAACCGGGTTTCCCCGCAGATGTCGTTTTGATTAATGAAGTTATGTACAATACGGAAACAAATAAGCCTGAATGGGTTGAGATTGTAAATGTTTCTGAGGATACTCTGAATATAAAGGACTGGTCTGTTAGCGATGTTCTCACGACTCCAACAAAAAATTTTATAACAAATACGGATTATATCTTACAGCCTGATGAATATATAATAATTGCAAAAGATACTTCTTTCAACTCAGCATATCCGGGAGTAACGGCAAAAGTTTTCTTTACAAATTTTGGTTCGCTTGGAAATACTTCAGATGGAATTGTAATTTATGATTTCAGAAATGGAATTATTGACAGCTTGTTTTATCGTTCATCATGGGGTGGAGGAAGAGGTCTTTCTCTCGAAAGAATTTCTTTTGAAGCATCAACTAATGACAGCACAAACTGGACTACTTCTCTCAGTATTAAAGGAAGTACTCCCGGCAAATCCAACTCTATTGAAAATGTTCCTGATTACCAAAGGAACGATCTTGCAATTAATGAAATTATGTTTGATCCGGGAGAGAACAATTCAGAGTTTGTTGAGTTTCTGAATTTAAGCGGAGATTCATTGAACGTGGGCGGGTGGAAAATCGAAGATGAAAACGGAAATTATTTTAAGTTATCACAAACCCCGCTTATACTTCCGGATAACTCTTTCTTCATTCTTGCTGCTGACTCATTGGTGAAGTTAAAATATGATCTTGATGAAAGTGTTTTACTAACTGAAGCCGGAACTTCAAGTCTCGGTTTAGTTAATACCGGAGAATTAATCCTTCTTAAAGATGTGAAAGGAAATGTTATTGACTCAGTCAGGTATTCCGATAAATGGCAGAACGATAATTTCATTTTAACAAAAAATATTTCTCTGGAAAGAATCAATCCTAATCTTGATGGAAATGATTCATACAACTGGAGCAGTTCTGTTGATGTTATCGGTGCAACACCCGGAAAGCAAAACAGCATTTACACAGTTAATCCAAATATTGCATCAAATATTTCTGTATCTCCAAATCCGTTTTCACCTGATAATGATGGCTTTGAAGATTTTACGATCATCAATTATAAACTGACTCAGGTCACTTCGCAGGTTCGTATAAAAATATTTGATAATAAAGGAAGACTTGTAAGAACACTCGCAAATAACCAGGCAAGCGGTTCTTCTGGCTCAATTATTTTTGATGGAATGGGGGATGATGGTCAAGCTTTGAGAATTGGAATCTACATAATCTTTCTCGAATCAATTAACGAAGGCTCTGGTGTTGTCGAAACAATGAAAACTGCAGTTGTTGTTGCAAGAAAATTATAATTATTAAATAAACAGGATTTAATGAAAGAAGAACTGAAAAAAGTTGTTGATCGTTTGCAGGAAAATATCAACATAGTATCACAAAAATTTCTGAAATATTCAGAAGAAGAATTAAGAAAGAAACCTGCATCAAATAAATGGTCGAAGAAAGAACTACTCGGACATCTCATTGATTCTGCCGTGAACAATCATCTTCGGTTTATCAAAATTCAATTTATGCCCCAGCCTTATTTTGTAGAGGGTTATTTTCAGGATGATTGGGTAAGAATTCAGAAGTATAACGAAATTGATACCCGGCAATTAGTAAATTTTTGGAAAATCTATAATGAGCATATTCTAAACATTTTGAAAAATACTCCGGATGAAAAACTGAATTTGAAAATTACAGCAGAGCAACCTTTTGAAAACGCTGATACGCTTTTTTTTCTTATGAAAGATTATGTCGATCATATGGATCATCACATAAAACAGATATTTAATAAATAATACATCATGCAATAAAAAGGAATGAAATGAAACATCTCTTAATTTTTATTTCGGTAACTATACTTTTGTTTTTAGGCTGCTCGGATTCAGCAGAACTTCAAAAAGAAGTTCAATCATATCTTGATAATTACAATAAAGAATTTCAGAAATATTCGTATGAATGGAATAAAGGCGAATGGCTTCTTAATACACATATAGTTGAAGGCGATACTATCACAATAAAAAAAGCACAGGAAGCTCAGGAACAATATGCAATGTTCACAGGAAGCAAAGAAAATATTGAAAAGGCAACTGAATATCTGAAACAAAAAGATCAATTGACAGACCTTCGGGTCAGGCAATTAAACAGAGTATTATATCTTGCGGCAAGCAATCCGCAAACCGTGAGCGAATTAGTTAAAGAAAAAATTGTAGCAAGTACAAAACAAACTGAGATTCTCTTCGGATTTGATTTTAAACTTGATGGAAAATCTATTACTCCTAATCAAATAGATAATTTGTTAGTTAATGAAACTAATCTTGCTGAACGATTAAAGGTCTGGGAAGCTAGCAAAGAAGTTGGAGTAGGTTTAAAAGATGGATTGGCAAACCTTCAAAGATTACGCAACGAAACAGTTCAGGCACTTGGATACAAAGATTTCTTCCAGTACCAGGTTTCTGATTATGGAATGACTGTTGAAGAAATGAATCAACTCTGTGAAAATATGATAAAAGATATATGGCCATTGTATAGAGAGCTGCATACCTGGGCACGATATACTCTTGCAGAAAAATATAATGCTGAAGTTCCTGAAATGCTTCCTGCTCACTGGCTTCCAAATCGTTGGGGACAAGACTGGCAGGGAATTATCAAAGCTGAAGGATTGAATGTAGATAAACAATTAGAAAAAAAATCATCTGAATGGATTGTGAAGAAAGGCGAGGATTTTTATGTAAGTCTTGGTTTCCCGAATCTGCCGCAATCGTTTTGGGAATTATCGAGTTTATATCCTGTACCACCTGATGCTGGCTATAAAAAGAACACACACGCATCTGCATGGCATATGGATTATGATAAAGATGTAAGGTCACTTATGAGCGTAATTCCTAACACCGATTGGTGGTCAACTTCTCTGCACGAACTTGGGCACATTTATTATTATATAAGTTATTCAAATCCGGATGTACCGATCATTCTTCGGGAAGGTGCCAACCGCGGTTTCCATGAAGCAATTGGTTCAATGATTGGACTAGCTTCTCTTCAACCACCGTTCTTGAAGGGAATGGGATTGATGGATAAAGATTTTAAAATTGATGAAACACAATCTTTACTGAGAGAAGCACTTGATTATATTGTTTTCCTACCGTGGAGTGCGGGGGTAATGACTGAGTTTGAATATGAACTTTATGCAAAGAATCTTCCGGAAGATCAGTACAATGCAAAGTGGTGGGAACTGGTAAAAAAATACCAGGGAATAATTCCACCATATAAACGAAGTGAAAACTATTGTGACGCTGCGACGAAAACTCATATTAATGATGATGCCGGTCAGTATTATGATTATGCAATTTCAAATGTATTGTTATTTCAGTTTCACGATTACATTTCTGAAAAAATATTAAAGCAAAATGCTCACCAAACAAACTATTATGGAAGTAAAGAAACCGGCAAGTGGTTATTGGATATTCTTTCGAAAGGAGCAACTGTTGATTGGAAAGAGCTGCTCAAAAAATCAACTGGTTCGGAAATGACCGCAAAACCATTAATGAATTATTTTGATCCTTTAATGATCTGGCTGAAGGAACAAAATAAAGGACGGGAGTACACGCTGCCTGAAACTTTTTAAGTTCTTGAGACTTCTGAAAAATTCTAATTTGTCATATTAAAATGAGGCTCTTCAGAGTGACACATTCATAATAATTCAGAAGTCTCACCTTCTTTAAACTTTTTATTCTCAATTGCTTTGTGGAAAAATTTATTCCTCCAGCAAATCCATCTCGCTCATCGGCAGAATCGGAATTGGATAGCCATTATTTTTTAGTCGGAACTTCAAATTGTTGATAAACGGATCATCAACAAATTGAAGATCAGATATCCCGAATAACTGCGGGAGGAAACTTTCAAAATTGAACCATTCAGCCGGTGGATATTGAACAATCTCATATTTTTTATTTTTTAGTCCTGCTTCTTCAACTGCAAGATCAATTGCAGCAGATAATCCACCAAGCTGGTCAACAAGTCCGTTAGCAATTGCATCTTCTCCACTCCAAACTCTGCCTTGTGCAATCTTTTCGACGTCTTCAACGGACATATTTCTTCCTGTCGCAACTTTGTTTACAAAATCTGTATAAAAAGTCTTGATGATGGATTCGGTTTTCAACAACTCCTCATCCGTAAAATTTCTATCGGGAATAGTCAATCCGAAGATGGGGAACCTCATTCCATAACCAAGTTCTGCATGTTTTCCTCTTTTTACATAATCTGTACTAATGCCAAGATCTTCTTTAAAAGATTTGTTATAAAAGAAAGCACCAATAACTCCGATTGAACCGGTTAGTGTTAAAGGCGACGAAAATATTTTGTCACCATACATAGATAACCAGTAACCGCCTGAAGCTGCAACAGATCCCTGTGAAACTATAACTGGTTTTTTACCTTTTGCTTTTTTCAAAGCCTCGGCAATTAAATCTGAAGGAAGTGCTTCGCCGCCCGGAGAATCAACGCGAAGAATAATTGCTTCGATATTTTTTTCCTCAACTGCGTCCTCTACAAATTTCACAAGTGTTCTTGCTTTTATTCCTTCATCCATTGCACAGACACCTATTGCATAAATTACTGCAATCTCTGGTTTCTTCCCCCAGTAATCATCTTCAGGAAGTTTGAACTCGACAAGTGATTCGGGATTAACCAAATTTTTCTTTTCTCCCATAAAGCTTTCAATTATGTCTTCGATGCTGTCCCATCTCGACTTAGTATCTGCGAGACCAAGTTCAACTGCTTTATCAGGTAAAATAAAATATTCATTATCAACAAGTGAATCAAAATCTTTCAGGGAAATATTTCTTTCTTCAGAAATTCCCTGTCGGAAAAGTTCATAATAATTATCAACAAGCCTCTGATATTGTTCTCTGTCAGCCTCGCTCATTTTATCATTGGCAAAAGTTTCTGCTGCAGATTTGTATTTGAAATATCTAAGTTCAGTAAATCCGATCCCAAGTTTCTCAAGAGTTCCTTTGTAATACTGTCTTCCTTTAATTATTCCTGTCAATTGAATACTTCCCATCGGATCAATAATAATCTTATCGGCAACAGAAGCTAAAAACATTTCAGTTATTCCTGCGTAATCAAAATAAACAACTACTTTTTTGTTTGCTGATTTGAATTCCTCCAGCTTTTCGCGAATCTCCCAGATCATTTCACTATTTACCCGAATATCCGAAAGGTTCAATACAATTCCTGAAACTGATGGATCTTTTTTTGCGGCTTCGATCTGTTCGAGAATATCAATCAGCGTTTTTGAATCATCGAAGAATTTGTAATTCTGGTATTTTATTGTTCCTTTCATGTCAAATTGTACATAATCAGAACTTTTACTCAGTGCAGACATAAATGTTCTATCATAAGCACCAATTCGTACTCCATAGGTTTGATATGATTCGTTGCCATCTTCTGACAAATGAGTTTGTGCAGTGATGCCAAGATTTCCTAAACTGAAATGTAAGCCAATATCAAAAATTTCATTTTCAAAATATCTTCCGCTTGCACGGAGTCCATCAACCGGTTCAACAATTAATCCCGCACTCCATTTATTCTCTTCTGCGTACATGTTATTCCGGTATAAATAATCACCAAACAGAGTTATAATTTCATTACCAAGTGGTCTTACAGCAAGATCAAGAACTCCTTCTCCGTTGCCTTCCGTAGGAAAATTTCCAATTATCCCGATAGATAAATACTGGAGCGGACGAAAATACAATCCGGTTGAATAGTAAGTGCTTCTGTTAACACTATAAAGATCACCTGCTGCCCAACCAATTCCTGCTCCGATTCCCAAAGCGGATCCACCGAAACCTGTAGATATTTTAAAATCATTAAAGTTCCTGTTAGCAGCAGTGTTATTTACCATGCTAAATCCCAGGTAGGGCACGGCTGCGAAAAATCCCCAGTTATTAAAATTGTCAGGTGAATTGTTATTTGAATTCCATGTAATGTAAAGATCCATAGATGGTTGAAGCGCAAGCATTGCAGGATTATCATAACCGTATAAACCGTATTTTAATGCGCCGGGTGATGCCAGATTAAATTTATTCTGTTCATAATATGATGGGTAATTTGTTTGCGCTGAAACTACGGAAGAGATAAAAAGAAAAATTACTGTTATTAAAGATAATGTTTTCATGGAAATTTCTCTAAAAAAAATTAATTGTTGATTAAAATTTAATGAAGACAGCAGGAAGATTGCTAACCGTTCTTCAAATTATTTTAGTCATAAAACCTTATCTTTGTGCTGGAAAAAATTATGATTGAGATACGAAACCTTCACAAATCTTTCGGAAGCAACAAAGTACTTCGCGGTGTTGATCTGGATATTGGTACCGGCGAAACTCTGGTTATTATTGGCAGAAGCGGTTGCGGTAAAAGTGTATTGATAAAACATATCGTTGGTCTGCTCTATCCTGATGAAGGATATGTAAAAGTCCAGGGCAGAAAAGTTGATGAGATGAGCTTGAATGAACTTTACACCTTAAGAAGCAGATTCGGATTCTTGTTTCAGAGTTCTGCTCTGTTCGATTCGATGACTGTAGAGGAAAATATTGCTTTGCCATTGGTAGAATCAGGGAGAAAGTTTACAACTGCTGAATTGGAAAAAAAAGTTTCTGAAAAACTGGAAATGGTTGGAATGACAGGGGTTCAAAAGTTAAAACCAGCAGAGTTATCAGGCGGAATGAAAAAAAGAGTTGGTCTTGCAAGAGCTTTAATAACAGAGCCGGATTATATTTTTTATGATGAACCAACCACAGGATTGGATCCGATCATGTCCGATTCAATAGATGAATTGATAAAGGATCTGACTGATAAGTTAAATGTTACGTCTGTTGTTGTTACTCACGATATGTACAGTGTGAAAAATGTAGCGAATCGTGTAGCGATGATGCACGATGGAAAAATTTATTTTACGGGAACACCACAGGAACTTGTCTCAACAAATGATCGCACGATCAAAGAGTTTATTCAAAGAACGGAATAAAAAAGGCGAAGAACAAACCTCGCCTTTCAATTATCTTATTTAGAATTTATTTATTGTCCAAGTGGGAAAGAAACTCCGAGATTAACCGAGAAATAGCTTGCTTTCTCACTTGTATCTTCCTCTTCTTCTTGAGCAATTTTCATTATTTTAGTAGGCGGTGTGTAGTCATCCTCTTCCTCTGATGGCAACTCACTAAAGATATATGCATACTCAACCGCAGCCTGAAGAACAACAGAGCCTAACAACAGATAAAATCCGACTGCCGGAACTACTCCAAATCCCGTAGAACTCGCATCACCATCCTGAGTATCTGTATATGTTTGACCGCCGATATCGTAGCTAAACGTCCAGGTAAAAGAGTAAGTCTGCATAAACAAACCAAGAGCCAGACCCAGATAGGGTTTAAAGGAACTATTTGTTGCAATCAGATAATATGCGCCGAGAAGAATTGGAATTTGTGAATAAGAGTCTTCATACTTATAACTTCCTATTTGATCCTGTCCTTCTTCCGTTTGAGTTCCAAATTTAATGTAACCAGCTCGTAACGATAAGAAGAAAGATGTGGATAGAAAATATGACCCCACTGCGTGACCGGAAAAACCGGTTCCTGCAATGTGCTTGAAGCCATCATCACTTCCCATGGGTATTGATACATCTGCTAAAATTCCCAGCAGAATCATTCCCTTAACAAATTCTTTCAGGTCGGCTGATGGAACTACTTCTGCGGGAATAGCTAGTTTTAAATTACTTTTAAGATTATTATCGATGATTGATTGTGTTGTTTCACCAGTCAGGTTGGTGGGAAGATTAAGCTTCAATTCAGCAAAGCTTAATGATGAGATCAAAAAAAACGAAAGTGCAGTGAAAATCATTTTGTTCATAACGCCTCCAATTGTTTATGATAAAAATTTATTTACCCTCACGCTATCAGAAAAATACTCAATCCCACCTAAAAATCAAACAATTAATCTTCACAATTAGATCGGTTAATCACTGCAAGTATAAATGATAGTCATTAAAAATTATCTGCTACTATTCTTGTTCCGTAACCGGAGTTACTAAGCTGCGTTGACTCAGTGATAATAGTTTCTTTTCCTCCTTCTTTAACAAACCTGATTGCTGCTAAAATTTTTGGACCCATACTGCCTTCAGCAAACTCACCTGCATTCAAGTATTTCTCAGCATCGCTGACGGTAATTTGCTCAAGCTTAATCTGATTAGGTTTATGAAAATTCAGATAAACATTTGGAACATCAGTTAAAATGAAAAACATCTCGGCTCCGATTTCATTTGCAAGTAATGATGAAGCAAGGTCTTTATCAATGACAGCTTCAATTCCAACAAAATTTTTATCCTCGTCAATATAAACAGGAACTCCACCGCCTCCGGCAGCAATCACGATGTTACCATGTTTAACGAGATCACGAATAACTTTTCTGTTGAGAATATCAATTGGTTCTGGTGATGGAACAACTCTTCTCCATCCTCGTTTCCGGGGGTCTTCTTTGAATATCAAACCTTTTGATTTTGCGAGAAGTTCAGCTTCTTCTTTTAAATAAAATCCTCCGACTGGTTTGGTCGGATCTTCAAAAGCCGGATCTTTTTTATCAACTAAAACCTGTGTAACAATTGTAGCAACATTTTTTCTAATTTTATATTCACGCAGAATATTCTTCAATTGTCGTTCTATCATATATCCAATACCGCCCTGGGAATCAGCTACACAAATATCAATTGGCATTTGCGGAATTTTATATTCTTTGTAACCAGCTTCATTTCTTAGCATAATATTGCCAACCTGCGGACCATTGCCATGAGTAATTACAAGATTGTATCCTTCTTTAATTAGTTTGACCAGATGAACACAAGTGTTGTAAGTATTTATTTCCTGCTGTTGAATTGTTCCAAGTTCATTGCCTCTCAGCAAAGCATTACCACCAAGTGCAACAACTGCTATTTTTTTATTCATATCAGATATATATAAAAACAGAATTCAAAACTGAGGCGTAAATTTACTCAGATTTTGGTTATTAGTTGGTAGTTATTCGTCAGAGTTGATTTGTTATTTGTTTCTTAGCCATTTGGTTTGAAATCTATAATAAACTTCCTAAAACTGGGAACTAAAAAACTAAAACCACGGACTAAAAACCAATAACTAACTTGGGTAATAGTTAAACAATTTTTAAGTTTAGTTGGAATTAAAGAATTGTATGAACTGTAAAGAATATATTGATACAAAAGAGCTGCTGAAACCCAAAAATATGATACGGCTTTATGCAAGCGGTGCATTTCCTATGGCTGATTCGAAAACAGGGATCATTAATTGGTTCATGCCTGATGTGCGAACAATTATTCCCCTTGATAATTTTAATATTCCTCGTTCTGCTAAAAAAGCAATTGAAGATGAAAACTTTGAAGTAAGATTTGATACTGATTTTGAAGGAGTTCTTGCAGGTTGTTCGGATAGAGAATCAACCTGGATTTCTGAAGAATTAAAATCTGCTTACAGTGGTTTGAAAAAACTTGGACACATTCACACAGTTGAAACGTGGAAAGACGAAAAACTTGTTGGTGGACTTTATGGAGTTACATTCCGCGGTGCATTCTTTGGTGAAAGTATGTTCTCGAAAGTTTCTCAGGCATCCAAAGCTGCGCTTGCTGTTTTACTGAAACATTTGAAAGAAAAAAAATTTGTTCTTCTCGACGTGCAGTATATAACTGAACACTTAAAGATGTTCGGTGCAGTTGAAATTTCTTTTGAAGAATATACGAAGTTGCTGCACAAGTCCTATGCGATGATAGCAGAGTTCTAGATTTTGAAGGTTATAATTTCCTAAAAGAAATGAAAATAATAATATTATTATTATCAATAGTCTCTCACATAGTATTTCCGCAGAATAGCTTCATTAAAACATCAGGAGATAAATTCATTTTGAATAACGAAGAATTCAAGTTCTTCGGCTTTAATGCTTATTATCTTCAGAGTGAAGCAGGTAAAATAGAAAGAAGATATATTGTTAATGATGTATTTCAATCAGCAGTAACTATTGGTGTAAATGTAATTCGTACGTGGACATTCTATGAAGATTCTTCTTTTTCAAATCCTTCTGTGATAAGAAAATCACCTTATGAAGTGCAGGAATCAGGTTTGATTGCGCTCGATTATGTTCTACAAAAAGCAAAAGAGAAAGGAATTTATCTCATACTAACTCTCTCGAATAATTACTCTGCTTTTGGTGGAATACCGCAATACATCAAGTGGGCAAATCAAATAAAGCTGAATGGTTCCGATAATTATTCTCACAATGATTTTTTTGTAAACGATTCAATGAAACAATGGTTCAAATACCATATTGAATTGTTACTTGACAGAACAAATACTTTTACTGGAATAAAGTATAAAGACGATCCTACAATTTTATCCTGGGAAATTATGAATGAAGCCGAAAATCCTGAAAAAGATTTTAACACAATTAAAAATTGGTATGAAGAAATATCTTCTTTCATAAAATCAATAGATCGAAATCATTTGATTACAACAGGTGAAAATGGTTATGACGTTTATACCAATCTTTATTCAAATGTAGAATTTATGTATAACGGTTCTTACTTTCTTGTTGACGGTTATAAAGGAACGAGCTTTTATGAAAACTCTCAACTGGAAAACATTGATTATGTTTCTTTTCACAGCTACCCAAACGGATGGGGATTATCTGCAAAAGCCGGAAAAACTTGGATAAAAGATCATTACCAAATTGCTGTAAGATTTAATAAACCATGTCTTTTGGGTGAGTTTGGAATAAAAGAAAATAAATTAGCCGTTTATACAGATTGGCTTGAAGATATAAAAAGATCATCTACAAAATCATCAATTGTCTGGCAATACCTTCATCCTGATGTTATAAATTCTGATGGCTATGGGTTTAATGAATTTAATTCACCTGAGCTAGTGGAATTATTTCAGAATTATATTGAAGAAATTAATTCAGATACTACAAATAATAATTCTATTCCTGAAGATATAGTTTTGTATCAAAATTTTCCTAATCCCTTCAATCCTGTAACTACAATTAAATACAGTTTACCGAAAGACGACTTTGTCTCACTAGAGATTTACAGTTCACTTGGAGAATTAGTTGGTGCAGTTGAAGAAGGGTTTAAACAAAAAGGCGAGTATGAAATCATTCTCTCATTCGAAAACAATTTACTTGGCAGTGGAATCTATTTTTATACTTTGAAAACATCTTTTCAGCTTATAACTAAAAAATTAATTTTGCTGAAGTAATCTTTTTTCAAGATGTTTTTAAGATAGTTTCTTAATTTATTAGCTAACTCCTGCCCATAATGATATTGAACAAAAAGAATATTCCTCTCAGCATCATTCAACTCCGGATTTGCTCTTTCAATTGTCCGCTTTGAAAGATTAATTATTGATGAACTGAAATAGAGAGTGCGATCAAGCTTTTCTTTTGCAGAAAGTTTTCGAAGCAATGAAATTAAAACTCTTTCAGCTTCAGGATTTGTATCTGTTGATAGTGTTATCATACTCATAATATGTGAGATTCACCTAAAAGGTGAGTCTCACTTACTTACGATTACGGTTTCACTAAAATCAATTCCTTTTGCGGAGGAGAAATAAACTCGCAGCCGTTCTTTGTAATAATTACTTCTTCTTCAATTGTTGCAACTCCGTAACCTTCAATCGGAAGTCTTGGTTCGATTGTAAATATCTGTCTTTCCTCCAATGGAATGAAAGGTGCGTTGCCATATCTTTCCCATGCTGGAAACATTCCCGCAACTCCATCGTGAACAGTTTTACCAACCTGGTGACCAAGTCCGTGCGGATATTCCGGGTAGCCGTTTTGTGTTATGTACGATCTTGCAATCGTATCCATATCAACACCTCTTACTCCGGGCTTGACTGCATCTGCAACTTTTTGTATTGAATCGCGGATAACTTCAAATCCTTTTTGTACTGGTGCTGGTGCTTTTGTTTCTCCATCATTCAATATATACCACGTTCTTTGCAAATCAGAACAGTAACCTTTGTACTTAATTCCGAAATCCATATTAACTACTGTTCCTTTTTTAATTACTTTATCACTGGGACCTTCGTGTGGACCATTTGGATTCGGACCAGCGAAAACAGCAGGACAATGATCTTCTTCCCAGCCAGCTTCGTAACCTTTTTCAGTGTAGAGTTTTCTCACATAGTTTGCCACATCGATTTCTGTCATTCCCGGTTTCATAAAATTCGTTACTGCATCAAATATCTTCAGTGTTTCGTTGATCGCTTCTTTCATTAATGAAACTTCTGTTTGAGATTTTCTTCCCCTCAATGCGGAAATAATTTCTTCAGAACTGATTAGTTTGTTTCTGTATTCAGTTCCTTCAAGATGATCAAGAAGGATTTGATACATTCCATAAGTTAAACCATCAGCAAGTACGGAAGTTTTGGAATAATTAATTGCAATCTTTTTCGGATTTTTCTTTGCAATGTATTCTCTGAAAGGTTCGCGGATTGATTTTAGATAAGTTATAATATTATTAAACACTCCTGCTTTTTTAAAATTTCCCTCTTCCATCGAACCGATAATTGCAGTTGTATCACCATCTTTGTTTATACAAAAAGCTGCCTGCCAGGTTGAGTTTGTTCCAACAACCATTTCCATTGCCGGATCGGTCATTACTGAACTCTCACGAACAAATGTTAACCACATATCAATATCTTTTTCTTTTAAGATCTCAACTGCCTGTGTGATTTTTTCTTTAAGAATAGTGTTATCCATAAAAACTCCTGTTCAAATAATAATTGGAAGAAAGACTATTGCAATTTATCAATTAAACGCAGAATATTCTATTATTTATGTTAAATCAGTAAATGACAGAAGTGATATTTATCAAAATTATTTATTGCTTGTGATGATAATTAAGGTTTTGATTAGCCTATTTCGTAATTTTAAGATGACAAATAAAAAATATTTTTATTTATCATTTAAATTAAATGGGGGTATTGAATATAGAATTCTAACTACAAAAAATTCATCACAACAAGTCAAACAATTAATACACAGAGGTTTATATGTCAGAATACACAGAAAAAATATTAAAGGATGTTAAAACTAAAAATCCCAGCGAACCGGAATTTCATCAGGCAGTTCAGGAAATGCTCGAATCACTCGAGGTAGTTGTCGAGAAACATTCTGAATACAGATCATTAAAAATTCTTGAAAGAATGGTAGAGCCTGAAAGAGTTATTATGTTCCGTGTTCCATGGATGGATGATCAGGGGGTAATTCAAGTCAATCGCGGTTTCAGAATTGAAATGAACAGTGCTATTGGTCCTTATAAAGGTGGACTTCGTTTTCACCCATCAGTGAATCTTGGAATATTAAAATTTTTAGCCTTTGAGCAGGTCTTTAAAAATTCATTAACCACTCTTCCGATGGGAGGAGGAAAAGGCGGCTCAGATTTTAATCCGAAAGGTAAAAGCGATAATGAAATAATGCGCTTTTGTCAGAGCTTTATGACTGAACTTTTCAGGCATATTGGTCCAGACACTGACGTACCAGCAGGAGATATCGGTGTTGGCGCAAGAGAAATTGGGTTTCTTTATGGACAGTACAAAAGATTAAAAAATGAATTCACCGGAGTTCTTACCGGTAAAGGATTGAACTGGGGCGGTTCGCTTGTTCGTCCCGAAGCAACTGGTTTTGGTTGCGTCTATTTTGCAGAAGAAATGTTGAAGACTAAAAAGACTTCCTTCGATGGAAAAATTGTTGCCGTTTCAGGATTTGGAAACGTTGCCTGGGGTGCAGTCCGGAAAGCAACTGAACTCGGTGCAAAGGTTGTAACACTTTCTGGACCTGATGGATATATTTATGATCCCGATGGTATAAAAGGTGAAAAGATTGATTATATGTTAAAGCTGCGTTCTAGCAACAAAGATATAGTTGAAGATTATGCAAAAGAATTTAAAGTAAAATTCTTCGCAGGTAAAAAACCCTGGGAAGTAAAAGTTGATGTTGCTCTTCCCTGTGCAACTCAAAATGAAATTTACCCTGAAGATGCAAAAGAATTATTGAAGAATGGATGTATGTGTATTTGCGAAGGTGCAAATATGCCAACAACAATTGATGCTTATAATATTATCCGTGATGCAAAAATTCTTTACTCACCCGGTAAAGCATCAAACGCTGGCGGCGTTGCTACATCAGGATTGGAAATGACGCAAAACAGTATGCGGCTGCCTTGGTCAAGAGAAGAAGTTGATAAACGCTTACACGAAATAATGATCCGGATACACGATACTTGTGTTACCACTGCTGAAAGATTCGGAACACCGGGAAATTATGTTAACGGTGCAAACATTGCCGGATTCTTAAAAGTCGCAGATGCAATGATTGATCAGGGACTCGTATAATTAACAATTGATAATTTACAATTAACAATTAAGCGGTTCTTCTAACCGCTTTTTTTTTTACTATTCATGAATCAATATTAAAAACATTGATGAAATTTTAATAAATATTCATTCTTAATTGTTCATTGTTAATTGGGGACTGCATTTCACCTCTTCTTTTTCTATATTAGCTGGTAATAAAAAACAAACCTAAAATAATTTGTCAAAAAATGGATAAAGAATTTTCAATAAAAGAAATCAAGCTCGAAAACATTTTTCATGCCCGGCTTAAAAAATTCCAGAAACTGATGCGATTCAAGATTCAGAATATTCTGCTTGTATCCAGCATTTATGATTATTACCTGTTTGAAGAAGATGGAAGATTATATGAATTAATAAGAAGCGAATATCAAAATCTTAATCTAAGCCAGGCTCCGGAAATTACTCACGTTACTACAGGCGAAGAAGCAATTGAATTGTTGAAAGAAGAACACAATTTTGATTTGATTATCACCACGCTTCATATTGAAGATATGCACGTAGTTAAGTTCGCACACCAGGTTAAGAATTTAGCAGTCAAGCTGCCAGTTATACTTCTTGCTTACGATAACATAGAACGAAAAGAACTTACTACTCATTATGATACTTCTGGTTTTGAAAGAATTTTTATTTGGAACGGCGACTTCCATCTCCTCATAGGAATAATTAAATATATTGAAGATAAAATGAACGTTGAAGAAGATACTCAGAACATTGACGTTCAGGTTATAATTCTTGTGGAAGATAACATTAAATTCTATTCATCCTATCTTCCATTGATATACACGGAGATATTTAATCAGTCGCAGCGACTTATTCAGGAAGGAATTAACATCACTCATAAATTTTTAAGAATGAGAGCCAGACCGAAAATCCTTCTTTGCACAACTTATGAAGAAGCATGGCATTATTTCGAAATGTATGAAGACAATGTACTTGGAATTATCACAGACAATAATTTCAGACATTATGGTGTTCGGGATACCGAAGCTGGTTTAAAATTTGCAACGGCAGTTAAACAACGACAAAAAGATATTCCGATTCTTATTCAAACAAGTGACCAGATTCTCGCTGCAAAAGTTAAAAATATTGGTGCTTCCTACCTTCATAAAAATTCACCGCGGCTTTTACACGACCTTCATGAATTTATGCTTGAGCATTTTGGTTTTGGAGATTTTATTTTTGAATTGAGGGATGGAACCGCGGTTGGACGAGCAGCAAATTTAAGAGAACTTGCCGATCAGATTGCTAAAATTCCCGAAGAAAGTTTGCTTCATCATGCTGAAGGAAATCATTTTTCCAGATGGTTGAAAGCAAGAACAGAATTTGATCTCGCTTATCAGCTAAGACCACGAAAGGTTTCTGATTTTGATTCACCGGAACATCTCAGGCAGGTTCTTATTTCTGCTATTCATAGTTACCTTGAAGAAGGAATTAAAGGAGTAATACTGGATTTTAAAAAGGAAACTTTCGATCCCAAAAATAGTTTTGCACGGATTGGCGGCGGATCTCTTGGTGGAAAAGCTCGGGGACTTGGTTTTATCAACACTTTAATTGCCAATTATAACATCAAAAATATTTTTAAAGGAGTTGAGATATCAGTTCCATCTGCGGTTGTAATCGGCACAGAAGTTTTTGATCAATTCATAAATGAAAATAATCTTGAAAACTATGCCTTTAGTGAAAACGAGGATGTTAAAATCACCCAGAAATTTATTGAGGCATATCATTTTCCAAAAGAGATAAAACAAAAGCTTTATGATTTTCTTGAAATAACGAGAGAACCTCTTGCAGTGAGATCATCAAGTTTGCTTGAAGATGCGCAATTTCAACCCTTTGCTGGTGTTTACCAGACATATATGCTGCCGAACAGTAACTCTGATATTAATGTACGATTAGATGAACTGCTTCATACAATCAAAGCTGTTTATGCTTCAACATATCATCAAAAAACAAAAGATTATATGAAAGCGACTGCATATCGTCTTGAAGAAGAAAAGATGGCAGTTATTGTTCAAAGACTTGTTGGATCAGAACACAAAGGAAAATTTTATCCTGATTTTGCAGGAGTTGCCAAGTCTTTCAACTTTTATCCTGTTGCACCGCAAAAATCCGAGGATGGAATTGCAATGGTTGCTCTCGGACTTGGTGAAACTGTTGTGCAAGGTGGAAATTCAATCAGGTTCTGTCCGCGTTATCCGAAACATCTGCTTCAATTTTTTTCCACCAAAGACACACTGAAACATGCTCAACAGGAATTTTATGCTCTCGACCTGAACGGAAAACTCGTCCATCATCCTGAATCGACAAAAGATCCGCTCGTGAAAACCTACAGTCTTTCTGAATCCGAATCCGATGGTACATTACTCAATGTTGGTTCTACTTACTCGCCTGCAGATGAAGCAGTATATGACGGAATCTCGCGCGATGGAATCAGAGTAGTTACTTTTGCACCAATACTTAAACATAGGATGTTTCCTCTTTCAGAAATACTTGATTTGCTTTTAGGATTGGGTTCGTGGGGAATGGGTTCAACTGTTGAGATTGAGTTTGCTGTCAATCTGAATGTTCAACCGGACAAACCAAAAGAATTTGCGATGCTGCAGATGAGACCGTTGGTTATTAGTAAGGAATTTGATGAACTAAAAATAGATTTTAAAAAAGAAGATTTAATCTGTCAAAGCAAACAGGTTCTCGGTAACGGTGTTACAGATTCTATATATGATCTGGTGTTTGTTGATCACAGCCGGTTTGACAGAAGTAAAAGCAGAGAAGTTGCGGCAGAACTTGCCAAACTTAATTCCAAATTATTGAATGAAAAACGACCGTATGTTTTAATTGGTGTCGGAAGATGGGGATCGCTTGACCCCTGGCTTGGAATTCCTGTTACGTGGGATCAGATTTCTGGCGCTGCTGCAATTGTTGAATCTGGCTTTAAAGATTTTGAAGTAGAACCTTCACAAGGCTCACACTTTTTTCAGAATATTACTTCTTTCCGTATCGGTTATTTTACTGTTGATGCATCCAGCAAAATAGGTTTTATTGATTGGGATTGGCTGCTCAATCAACCTGTGATTGAAGAATTAAATTTTGCCAAACATCTGAAATTTAAAGATCCGATCGCAGTAAAAATCAATGGTCACAAAAATATCGGGATCATTTTAAAACCACAGAATTTATAAAGAATAGCTGTTATTCGTTTACACTATTCTGAATTATCTTCACATTTGATAGTGATTTACTTCCCAGTAATTGTTTAAGATTTCATACAGCTTTCTTACAAAACACGGCTTTTCAATCCAATTACAAAAAAGAATTTAGTTTTACTTATTTGATAGTGTTAAATAATTTTGCAAATTAGTTTAATGAATTGTTAAAATAAATTGGAGTGAGGTATCCGTGAAAAAAAATATACTAATCATTGTTCTGTGCTTCATTGCTGCGTCTGTTTTATTCGGACAGAATTACAAAGAAGTTAAAATATATCTGAACGATAGAAGTGATATACAAAGTCTTGTTGATGCAGGAATGCAGTTCGATCATTTTAATTTCAACAAGGATAACACAATTGACGTTTTTATCAGTGAAAGTGATTTTACAATTCTTCAATCCACCGGTTTTAATTATGAAATTTTGATTGATGATTGGTACACTCATTATGCAAACCTTCCTAAAATGAGCGAAGCTGAAAAAAATGCTGAGCTGCAAAAAGTGGAACAGGATTTTGGAATAACCGGATTTAATTATGGAACGATGGGTGGTTTTTATACTCTCGCCGAAGTTAATGCAGAGCTCGATGAAATGTTTAATCAGTATCCGAATTTAATTACTCAAAAAGTTTCAATTGGAACAACGGTTGAAGGCAGACCAATTTATATGGTCAAGATTTCTGATAATCCTTCATTAAGTGAAACTGAACCTCAGATTCTCTATACAGCACTTCACCACGCAAGAGAACCTGAAAGCATGGAGCAGATGATTTTCTTTATGTTTTATCTACTTGAAAATTATGGAACTGATCCTGAAGCAACATATTTAGTTAACAACCGGGAAATGTATTTTGTACCGGTGCTGAATCCTGATGGATATGAATATAACAGACAAACGGATCCGAATGGTGGTGGTATGTGGAGAAAGAACAGAAAGAATAATGGTGGAAGTTATGGTATCGACTTAAATAGAAACTATGGACCTTTTGCTTATTGGAATTCATCCTACGGTGGTTCAAGCACCGATCCTTCCAGTGACACTTATCGTGGTTCATCTGCTTTCTCAGAAAATGAAACTGCAGCAATAAGAGATTTCTACTCAACAAAAAATATAAGCTGCACACTTAACTATCACACTTACGGAAATTATTTGATTTACCCTTATGGATGTTTTCCATGGGTAACAGCAGACTCATTAACATTCTTTGAATTTGCAAATGATATAACTGCATATAATGGATATTCCGCCGGAACGGCAATGCAAACAGTCGGATATAACGTAAGAGGAACAAGCGATGATTTTGCTTATGATGGTGATCTGGTTAACAATCACGGGAAAATATTTGCGATGACTCCTGAAGTTGGAACAACCGGATTCTGGCCATCACAAAGTGAAATTATTCCACTTGCTGTTGAAAACTTATTACCAAATCTTTACTATGCATGGGTAGCTGGTGAATCAATCCATTTGCAAAACCCTAACTTTTCACAACAATATTTTAACCCTGGTGATTTTGTAAATATGCTTCCTTCTTTCAGGAACAAAGGATTATCAACTGGATACAATGTCAATATTACAGTCAACTCATTAAGCAGTTATGCAACGATTAATTCCGGCAATGCTGCAATGGATTCCATTCAGGCAAGATCATCAGCACAGGTTACCGTTCCATTGACTTTTACGATTTCTGCGGCTGCTCCTGCTGAAGAAGAAATTAAACTCGAATTTGTCATCAGTTTAAATTCAAGTGTTGTAAGAAAAGATACAATTAGTTTAATTATTGGAACTCCGGTTTTGGTTTTTGCCGATACTACGAATAATCCACCGAACTTATGGACATTAACGAGTAACAACAGCAAATTCTGGGAAGCAACAACAACTTCATTTCATACTGCACCAAATTCTTATACTGATAGTAAAGTCGGAAATTATCTGAGTAATGCCGTTGTAACGATGACATTGACAACTGCCATAAATCTGACAGCATACATTAATCCGCGATTGGTATTCTGGACAAAATATGATATGGAAAGCAACTGGGATTATGGTCAGGTTGATATATCCACAAATAACGGATCAACCTGGTATCCTTTGCAAGGACAATATACTGAACCCGGAGTTGGAAGTTTTCAGCCAAACGGAGAACCACTTTATGATGGCTTGCGAACTAACTGGGTAAGAGAAGAAATAAGTCTTGCTTCCTACAAAGCTGTACAAAATAAAATCAGGTTTCAACTTAATGCTGATGGTTCTGTTCAACGCGATGGCTGGTATGTTGATGATATTGGAATTATTGTTTATCAGATTATTCCGGTTGAAATGCTTTCATTCGCTGCTGTGGCGAATTCTAATAATATTTTGCTTTCTTGGTCAACTGCATCAGAAATGAATAACAGAATATTTGAAATTCAAAGAGCAGACGGCAATGATGGTGAAAATAATCTGAACTGGATTTCAATTGGTAGTGTTGAAGGTAAAGGAACCACCACTGAGCAAACAGATTATTCCTTTGCAGATAAAAATCCAATCAACGGAGTATCTTATTACCGTTTGAAACAAATTGATTTTGATGGAACGTTCAGAATCCTGAACGCCGAAATGGTTGAATTTGATTTCGTTAAAGAATATGCTTTAGAACAAAATTATCCGAACCCGTTTAACCCCACAACTGTTATCAATTACTCAATCCCTGCAGCCGGACAGGTGAAGTTAACAGTTTACAACTTACTCGGTTCTGAATTAGCAGTTCTTGTTAACGAATTTAAAGAAGCGGGGAATTACTCTGTCGAATTTTCAACTGAAGATTTAAAGAGCAATTTGGGATCCGGTGTTTATATCTATACTCTGAAGTCGGGTGCTTTTATGCAAACACGAAAGATGATGGTTTTAAAGTAAGAGGAAGAGTAAGAATAAGAGAAAGACAAAGAGTATGAGTAAGATTTTTTATTACTCATACTCTTAATCCAGAAAGGTTTTAAGTTCGTTTAATCTTGCAATAATAAAGTTCGGTTTTTCCTTTTCAAGCTGTTCTTTTTTTCTATAACCAAATAAAACTCCGCACGTTTTTGCACCAGCACCGATTCCACACTGAATATCAAGTTCAGTATCACCTACCATCAATGTATCGGATGGTTTAATTTTTAATTCGTCACAAATAAAAAGCAGAGGTTCGGGTGAAGGCTTGTGTGCTAATCCGTCTCTTCTGCCCATCACATAATCAAACGAATATCTTAATTCAAAATAATCAATTATTTTATCCGCCTGATCCTGAACTTTGGTAGTGAGGAGCGAAACTTTAATTTTATTTTCATTCAGATATTGAAGTAATTGCTGAACTCCGGGATAAAGATAGGATGAATCCATATAATCGAAGTAGAGAGCTTTGTAGATAGTAATAAATTTATCGAAGTCCGGAACATCAATTTTTAATTCTTCAAAAATATCAACGAAATGTTTTCCTATCATATTTGTGAAAACATCTTCATCTAAATCGTAAGTGATTTTTAATTGATCTAAAGCTGCTTTTGTACTATTTAGAATTGTATCCTTTGAATCGACAAGAGTTCCATCCAGATCGAAACAGACATGTTTAATCATTTTCATTTATTTCTTCTTCCTTTTCCCTTTTCCTTCCGTCTTCGTTAATCCGGCAGTTGCCGGATGCCGGACAGGTGGTAGGGAAGTGGTTAAAGGATGTGCCCCTTCACCTCTGCAGCATTCATCAATATTAATTCCGCAAACTGAACATTGACCGTGTCCATGAACCCAGATAATACTAGCAGATTGATTACACCAATTACAGATGATCGTATACTTTTTGTCCAAGTTAAAAAATTAGATTTTTACTTTTTGTTTAAATATAAGGAATGCGAATGTATTAATGTATCAATCCCATTAGCAGGTGCATTTGTTTTTAATAAATAAAAGTTGGAATTTATCATCCGAAATCAAATTGAATTCTTCCTGTTGCAGGACAATGATTATATATTTGATCTGTAATTCTTAGATGTTAAGATTAATTGCATGTAAAATTAACTTTTGTACTTATTGAATAACTTGTTTTTAGAACAATTTCAAGAAAATTAAGCAAATAATTACGGTACGATTTTTATCAAGGAGAATGCAATTCACTAATTCAAATAATAAATTCACAAAGGAACAATTATGAAAAAAATAAACTTCCTCGTTCTTCTCACAATGTTCATTTCTATTGTGGTAATTAATTCAAATCTCTTCGCTCAATCCGAACCGGTAATGTATTTCTGCGAAAGATATGATGATTACGATGGAGAAATCGGAGTAAGTGATAGATTCACAAAAGGGCATATCACTGTTATGGTAAAAGCTGATAATCCACTCAGACTCGAAGATGTAGCAATACAATATGATCTGTATAATTACAGAACAGGAAAATTTGAATACTACAAAAAATTCTATTTCACAATTGACAGAGATATGAAATACATCTTCTTCGAAAGGAACGATGAGAGTGATATGGAATTTGAAGATGCAGGTTTTTACAGAGTGTTCCTTCTCGATGAAGATGATAAAACCGTAGCAAGTGCATTAATTGAAATTATAGACTAATAAAATATTTTCATTTATAATCAGGCGGTTCTACACCGCCTTTTTTATTTTAAAGAATTTCTGACTCGAACTATTTTATTAAAAAAGCTATCTTACAACAATATATTCTGAAGAAAAGAAGATGAACAACAAAAAAATTATAATAATAGGAGCAGGTCCGATTGGCTTAGCTTGCGGTATCGAAGCTGAGAAAAGAAATTTTGATTATCTGATAATTGATAAAGGCTGTCTTGTGAATTCACTTTTTCATTACCCGACTAATATGATTTTCTTTTCAACAGCAGATAGATTGGAAATTGGAGATGTACCATTTGTCTCTCATAGCGATAAACCTACAAGAAAAGAATCGCTTGAATATTACCGACGGGTTGCTGACGCATGGAATCTTAATATCAAAACTTATGAAAAAGTTGAAAGTATTGAAGGATCGGCAAATCAATTCAAGGTAATCAGCAATAAAAATATTTATGATGCAACGCAAGTAATTATTGCAACAGGATTTTATGATTTTCCTAATCTGATGAATATACCCGGAGAAGATAAATCAAAAGTAAAACATTATTTTGATGAAGCGCATCCTTATGCATATTTAAAATTAGTGGTTGTTGGTGGAGGAAATTCTGCTGTTGATGTTGCATTGGAAACTTTTCGGCGCGGGTCGGAGGTTACTATGGTTGTAAGAGAACCTTCATTGAAAGATAGTATAAAGTACTGGGTTCGACCGGATATTGAAAACCGGATTAAAGAAGGAAGTATCAAAGCATATTTTAATTCTGAATTATCAGAAATCCGCGATGATGAAGTCGAGATCAAAACATCATCAGGAAAAGCGTCAGTAAAAAATGATTTTGTATTTGCAATGACAGGCTATCATCCCGATTATTCATTTCTCAAAAAAGCAGGAATAAAAATTTCAGAAGATGAGGAACAAATTCCTTCGTTCGATGAGAAAACATTCGAGACAAATATCCCGGGAATTTATCTTGCTGGTGTTGTCTGCGGTGGAATGGATACAGGAAAATGGTTCATCGAAAATGCGAGATTTCAGGCATTAAATATCTTTGATGATATTTCAGCAAAAAGCTGATTTTGTTGACTTAAAAGTCCTTTCTAATTCTTACTCCTGCCTACCGACATTCAGACTTTCTCTTCATCAGCATTAACCTTATTTTTAAACTACTTGGCATTGAAATTAATCATTACTAAAAATTCTATACGGAGTTAATTATGTTAAAAAAGATTCAGGAATTACTAGGCAAAGAAGCTGACGAGTTGTTAAGCTACAAAGCAAAATTTCCAAAAGAACAATTGCATTTACCCGGTCCTGATTTTGTTGACCGGATTTTTTTACAAACTGACAGAAGTCCGAATGTTCTTAGAAACTTAAACTGGATTCTTCACACAGGGAGATTATCCGGAACAGGTTATGTTTCCATTCTTCCTGTTGATCAGGGAATTGAACATTCTGCGGGTGCTTCGTTTGCACCAAACCCAATGTACTTTGATCCGGAAAATATTGTTAAGCTCGCAGTCGAAGGCGGATGCAATGCCTGTGCATCAACACTTGGTGTGCTTGGAATGGTTTCCAGAAAATATGCACACAAAATTCCATTCATTCTGAAACTCAATCATAATGAGTTGTTAACTTACCCGAACAAATTTGATCAGATAATGTTTGCAGGAGTTCAGCAGGCATTTGATATGGGAGCTGCTGCTGTTGGTGCAACAATTTATTTCGGTTCAGATGAGAGCACAAGACAGATCGTTGAAGTGAGCCAGGCATTTCAGTTTGCTCACGAGCTTGGAATGGCAACTGTTCTTTGGTGCTATCTTAGAAATTCTGAATTCAAGAAAGATAAAGATTATCACCTGTCAGCAGATTTAACCGGACAGGCAAACCATCTCGGTGTTACAATTGAAGCAGACATTATCAAGCAGAAACTTCCAGAAAACAACGGCGGATACAACGCTTTGAAGTTCGGAAAAACAAGTAAGAAGGTTTACACAGATTTAACAACTGACCACCCAATTGATTTAACACGTTACCAGGTGATAAATAATTACATGGGAAGAGCAGGATTGATAAACAGTGGTGGTGCTTCCGGTGAAAATGATTTTGCCGAAGCTGCAAAGACTGCAATTATTAACAAGCGTGCCGGCGGAATGGGATTGATCTCAGGAAGAAAAGCTTTCCAGCGTCCGATGGCAGATGGTGTGAAGCTGCTTAATCTTATCCAGGATGTTTATCTTACCAAAGAGATAACAGTAGCGTAAGTTTCTTATCACTAAAGGTGAGACTCACCTCGAAGGTGAGTTTCACTTGATTATTAAAAATCTTTCCGCCAAATTCATTTATGCTGAACCTGCCTGTCCGGCAGGCAGGCTTGTTTCTCCGAAGGAGTCCTTTGGACAGCATCTTTGGAGATATCACATTAAGATCCTGAAATAAATTCAGGATAAATATTAATCCCTCAAAATTAATATCGCACCAAGGAGAATAAATAAAACAGCAATGGTTTTCTTGAGCAAGTTAGTGTCTTTAAAAATCTTTCCGCCAATTACCGTTGCCCACAAAACCGAAGTTCGCTTCACTGCAAGCGTCAGTGCGACTGAAGCAAGACTTATTGAAACAATCTGTGTGTAGCGATAGCCAATTGTTAAAACAGAAATCAATAAAATCCAGAGAACATCAGTTTTATTTATTTTCGGAGAATGATTTTCAAGCTTTCCTTTAAACGCAAAGTAAATGATGAAGAACAGTCCGGCGAAATAAGCGTGCTGAAATGCTGTTAATGATATTGGTGTAAGATTCATTTTTGCTACAAGCAGTTTATCCATAACAGATGAAGCAGTGAACAACAATAGTGCAGCAAGAATGTATTGATGATACCTCGACTTGAAAAATACATTCAGCGGGAAAAGAATTTCTTTCAGGTTTTTACTTTCGAGAATGTAAGTTCCAGCGATTAAAGAAATCAAACCAAGAACTTCATAAAATTTTAGTGCTTCTCCAAGAAAAATAAAAGCAAACAGAGCTACAAATCCCGGAGTTAGTGCAAGCAAAGGCAATGCATTACTAATTTGTAGATTCTTCAGAGAGGTCATCACACATAAAAATGCTGCAACACCAATCAAAGATTTTATAAACAGCACTGATAGATTAGAAAAGTTAATCGCGTTGTAATCAACAAAAAAGAAAAAGGGAATAGACAAAACCAGGTTTGCGATTGAAAGATAAAACGAAAACTGAACTGGATTAAGATTGAACAGAACTTTCTTCTGAGTTATCGCAGCAAACGCAGAAAGAAAAGATGAAAGCAGTGCAATGAAAAACCAGGTCATAAGGATATTTGTTTATTAATTACTATTATTTTCCTTTGTCATTGCGAGGGAGGAACGACCGAAGCAATCTTTAACTTTATTTAGGAGGAGATCACTTCGCTCCGCTCGTGATGACAGGGGTAAAAAACATCAAAACTCCACAGCTAATTTAACGAATATATTTCTGCCCGGCTCGATGGTAATACTTCCTCGTGTTGTAGATAAATGATTCCGGTATGATTTATCGAAAATATTTTCAATACCAGAATAAATTCTGAAACTTATGCTTGAAAACTTTATCGGAACAGTATTCAAAAGAAAATTAAATACTGCATAACCTGGAGTTGCAATTTCACCTTCAGCAACATCATTCTGCTCAGCAAAAAGTGTGAGGTAAATATCTGTATTCAAATAATCAAACAAACCAAACTTGAATCCGAAGTTTCCGTTTGGAGCCGGAATTTGCGGAAGATATCCGTTGTTTGTTAAATCATCGCCCTTGACGTACGAAATTGTTGAATAAAAAATAAAATCTTTCCAGAAATTATAATCTGTCCGGAAATCGAATCCATAAATTCTTGCTTCACCAATGTTTGTTTTGATTAATGCGTTTCTTCCATCAAAAGTACCGGGAACTTCTGTTACAAGATCATTGTAGTAACTGTAAAATACATTAGAAATTATTTTAAGATTGTTTGAATAATATCTGATACCAAAATCTGTTGTGAGACCTTTCTCAGGATTTAACTCAGGATTACCAACTCGAACAACGCTTCCCTGATCTATGTATTGAAATCTTTCTTCAAGTGACGGTGAACGAAACGAAGAACCTAATCCTAATGTCAAATCCAGATCAGTAAAGACTGAATAAATGAAACCAAGATTTTCACTGTAAGAAGAATTGTTTGCTTCAGTGCTTTCCCACAAAACTTCCTGACCGGGAGGAGTTGTATCTAAATTACCATTTGTAATTACATAAAGTGGATTTAAAGTTTCCTCTGCAGAGATTTTGATGTAATCATAACGCAAGCCAATCGTGGTGGATAATTTGTCATCAAAAATTTTAAATTCATCCTGAGCAAAAATTCCAAGACTGCTGTACTTTGAATTCGGAATTGGTTTCTCGCCGATTGTGCGGGTTGTTGTGCTGACAACATTTCCAGATGAATCAAGAACTTCAATCAATTGATATCTCTCACGCTCGCCATTGTAACTTCTATCCCAATAATCCAATCCTGCAACGAGATTATGATCATCGAACAACCAGAAATTTCCCTGGAGTTGTGCATTATTGTTTTTGTGATCAGCACCCGGTGTGATTTTTAAAACACTTATTCTTCTCGCAGGATTATTTCCCGATGCCGGAATATTCTGAACGGTGTGAGGGATGTTTTCAACATCACGGTTAATAAGCTGATAGGAATATTTTGCTGAAAGCTTATAAAATGTTTTTGAAATATTTTGAATATCATATCCTGCTGAAATCAATTGACGTCTTTCAAAGGGATATCTGACATCAGCATTATCGGGGAATACTGAAGCACCCGGAACTCCAACATTGTCTGCTCTGAATAACTGGTAATCAAGTATTAATTTGTGATTATCAAACGGATAAATATTCAATGCACCGGAAAAGCTGTAATCTTCAAACTGACTATTTTTCAATTCGCCGATTGGTGTCTGAATGTTCTTAGCATTTCTGTATGAGCCGGAAATTTTTGCTGACCAGATAGAGCTGCCACCCAAAAAAGATCCACTGAATATTGAAAGATCATTGACAGTATTATATTCACCTGACACATTCCCGTTAAGAGAGAATTTATTATAAAACTGCGGTGACTTTGTAATTATATTTACAATTCCACCTGTGGCTCCGGATCCGTAAATTGAAGAAGAAGCGCCTTTGATAACTTCAACTCTGTCAATATCATTTAAATCAATCATTGATAATCTTGCTGCAATATCTGTTGAAGTTACTATCCGGTTTCCATTTATTAATGTGACAATATTTTCACGACTTAAACCTCTGATGTTGAGTTCCGTTCCCCAAATTCCATCACGCACTAAAGAAATTCCCGGTTCATTCTGAAGAATATCAGCTAATGAAACTGCTGGTCGTTTCTGAATTTCATCATTATCAATTACTAATTCAGCAAAAGGGGAGTTGCGAAGATAATTTTCTGTTCTGTTTGTACTAACAACAACCTCATCCAATTCGATTAATGATGGCTCAAGTTGAAAATCTTTTTGAAGTGAAGTTGAATCAATTTTTATTTGTGTCGAAAGAGGTTTATATCCGAGACAGGAAATTTTAATTTCATGCAGTCCTTGTGAGAGTCCATCTATTCTATATTCACCATTACCATTGGTGTATGTGAAGTAGTTGAAGGAAATAAAAACAGAAGCCCCTTGAATGTTATTTTCGTTTTTTGAATCGATAATCTTTCCAGTTAAAACGGAACTCTGACCGTTTACGAATTGCGCAATAAAAAGAATGAGTACGATTGGAAAACATTTAATTTTCATATACCAAATTTAAGCTGAAGTTAGCTTTTCCCCGTACATATTTTCTGCTCTAATGATTATGGTCACAAACTAAATTCGATTCATTTTTAAGTTCACCCTTTATGAACATATTCACGGCATCTTCAATCATTTCAACATCTGTGAAGAGAGTCGAAATGTTGTGCAGCTTTAAATCCTCGACAACTCGCCATCCTCCTCCGCTTGATATTAAATATTTACAATCCTTTAATCCTTCAATCAGGTGAGTGTGTTTGTGTTCACCGCCTTCTCCATGAGAATGGTGATATTCACCGTCTCTTCTGTGATTTGTAAAATTGTTTTCTCTTAACTCTTTCCCGATGATTTTCTCGCCATCAATTTCGTAAATCATAAACGATCTGCATCTGCCGATATGTCCTGTCACTCTCCTCTGATCGTTAGTTGCAACTGCAATTTTACTTTTGAATGTGTTGGTCGGGTTGTTCATTGTATTATCTCCATATTTGAGTAGAATATTTTACTTTTTTATTAATGAGTTTCATTAATTCTGATAGCTTTTCCATTTAAGATTCCATCAGTAACTTTTTTTCGTGCAGCTTCCACGATCCGTCCGAAGGTAGCCCTGGAAATTTTCATTTTCTTTGCTGCTTTTTCGTGAGAATAGGCAAGTAGGTCAGCAAGTCTCAATGATTCCAGTTCATCATGATCAAGAACAATTTCCAGTAGTTTATACATTGGAATTCCCCGAGGCTTGAAATAATATGCTGATGGATTACAGCAGATTCTTCTGTGTTTTCTTGGTCTCGGCATTGTTTTCTAAAAATAAATTATGAGCATATGCTCAAAACTATTTAAACTATGAACGAGATGCAAGTCATTTTTTATGAAAGAATGAAAATTGAATTAGATCGGGAAGCTTCAAATTACACTAGAAAATAAAGATTTATTTGAAATCAAATCGCACTATCGTTCTAAAAGATAATCAACAATCTTTCCGAGATCTTTTATATTTTTATTTCCATACGGAGGCATAATCTGGTTTGGATACTTTTCTCTGTATTCTTTAAATCGTGCTTCATCCATAAAATCATTTGGGTTTCGTAAATAATTAAGAAGAGATTCTTTTCCCCAATGTTGAGACAGATTTTTTAGTGCTGGAGCCATTTTAGTTCCAGCAAGATCACTGCCGTGACAATTTGTGCAGCCAAAATTTGAAATAAGCTGAGCTCCATTTAACTCCGTTGTATTTTCTTCAGTCATTTGATTATTCATTTGAGAAGAAAGATCACGTGATGGAGCTTCTTCTTTTTTCGTTACTCTCTGAAGTATAAAAAGTAAAATAAACGCTGCTAAAAATGCTGCTACCCATATCTGTGGTTTCGTCATAAACTATTCTTTTGTCTCTTTTAATTTCTAATTATTGATGTGGAAAATTATCAAAACAAGCCTACTTAAACAATGCGAAAGGTGATTCATAAATCGTTTAAATGCTTGCAAGAACTCTCTCTGATCCCTTCCTTTGCCAGCAGGCAGGTCTCTCTTAGAAAGAAAGAGAATTATTGTCAATCGGATGTGTAATTGATGTTGTTGACAAGCTTCCTAATTATGCGACGTGAGTAGTAACAATCCCTTCTCTTTTTAAGATAAGGGTAGGGTTGAGTTGAGTATTAACACTAACTCTTCTTCGGTCTGTAAACATGTGTGCTCTGTCCAAAGAAAACCTCAGCGGCTTCCATAATTGTTTCTGATAAAGTAGGATGAGGATGAATTGTAAGTTTAAGATCGGTTAAGTTTGCGCCCATTTCAATTGCAAGAACTCCTTCAGCAATTAATTCACCGGCACCAGGACCACAAATTCCAATTCCAAGAATTCTTTGTGAAGATGGATCAACTAAGATTTTTGTTACGCCATCATTTCTGTCAAGTGTAACTGCTCGTCCAGATGCAGCCCAGGGAAATTTTGCAACTTCATAATCAATCTTTTTTTCTTTTGCCTGATTTTCTGTTAAACCAGCCCACGCTATTTCCGGATCTGTAAAGACAACAGCAGGAATTGCCATTGGTTCAAATGCTGATTTGTGTCCTGCAATTACTTCAACAGCAACTCTTCCTTCGTGAGAAGCTTTGTGAGCAAGCATCGGTTCGCCAACAATATCACCAATCGCATAAATATCAGGATCGTCTGTCTGCATCTGGTTGTTAACTTTTATCCATCCCCGTTCGTTTACTTTTACTTTTGTGTTTTCTAATGCAAGCCCAGTTGTATCAGGTCTTCTTCCAATAGACATTAAAACATAATCATAAATTTGTTCTGTAATCTTTCCTTCTGCATCCTGAATCTTAACTTGTATTCCATCTTTCACTTCCTTTCCCGAAGGAACGGATTCCCGCATCTCGACTACTTTTGAGTTGAGCAGAATAGTATCAAATTTTTCTTTTAATCTTTTCGAGAGATGGGAAACAAGATCGCGGTCAGCACCGGGAAGCAATCCATCAAGCATTTCAACAACAGAAACTTTTGAACCGAGTGCCTGGTAAACTGAACCGAGTTCTAATCCAATGTATCCTCCTCCAATTACCAGAAGTGATTTTGGAATTGCCGGAAGGTCAAGTGCAGAAGTTGAATTAAGTAGTCTTTTACTTTTAATATCAAGTGATGGAATAGTTGTAATCCTCGAACCTGTTGCGATTATTATTTTATCAAAACTCATTTCTTCATTTGTGCCATCACTTTTTTCAATGATCAAAGTTTTGGAATTTTTAAATGATGCAGTTCCCTGTATGTAATTTACTTTTCTGAATTTTGCGACTGAACCGACTCCGCTTGTTAATTTTTCAACAACTTTATTTTTCCATTCACGAAGTTTATTAAGATTTATATTCGGTTTCGAAAATTCTATTCCCCAGTTTTTTGCATGTTCAGTTTCATCAAGAAGTTTTGCAACGTGAAGCAGTGCTTTCGATGGAATGCAGCCACGGTAAAGACAAACACCGCCCGGATTTTTTTCTTTATCAATTAATGTTACATTCATTCCAAGATCAGCCGCAAGAAAAGCAGCAGCGTAACCACCGGGTCCGGCACCGATTACGCATATTTTAATTTGTTCACTCATATTAGTTTCTTTTAAGAAATGGAACGCAGATAATGCAGATTTAACTGATCTGCGCTGATCTACTCAATCAGCGTCATCAGCGTTCTATTAAAATTATTGTAACTTACATAAAAATTTTCAATGGCTCTTCAAGTGCTTCACAAACCCATCGTAAAAATCTGATCGCATCAGCACCATCAATAATCCGGTGATCGTAAGAAAGAGAAAGCGGAAGCATTAGTCTCGGCTCAAAACTTCCATCCTTTTTGTAAACAGGCTCATAATTCCCACGGGATATTCCTAGAATTGCAACTTCAGGTGAATTAATTATCGGAGTAAAATATGTTCCACCGATTCCACCAAGATTAGTAATTGTAAAACAACCACCTTGCATTTCATCAAGTGATAATTTTTTATCGCGTGCCTTCTGAGCTAACTGGTTCAGCTCAACAGAAATATCAATTAGATTTTTCTTATCAGCATTTTTTATAACCGGAACAAGCAAACCATTCTCCGTATCAACAGCAATTCCAATGTTGATGTACTTTTTATAAATGACTTCCATCTTATCCATATCAATACTGCTGTTGAACTGGGGGAATTTTTTCAATCCTTCAGAAATAATTTTGATAAGTATCCCTGTTACAGTCAGCTTTGCACCGTGCTCTTCAACTCTTTTACTTAGTTCTTTTCTATCTTTCTCGAATTCAGTAATATCAGTTTTATCGAATTGTGTAACGTGAGGAATAACTGACCATGCATAACTTAAATGAGTTGCAGTTTTCTCACGAATTTTGCTCATTGCCGTGCGTTCAATTTTTCCGTATTTGCTAAAATCCGGTAAAGTTTCTTTCTTTATTCCAAATCCGATTGCTTCGCCTTTGCCTTGCATGATTTTTTTCACAAAAGACTTAACATCATCCATTGAAATTCTTCCTGCCTGACCTGAACCAGGAACTTTATTTATATCAACTCCAAGTTCACGGGCAATTCTTCTTACAGAAGGAGCTGCAGGGGCGGAGCCTTTTAATATCGGCGGCTGATCATCATGCTCGCCAACTTTCAATTCACTTACTTCACCTTTTGGAATTTCAATTGTAGCAGGAGATTCAATTTTAACTTCTTCTGTTTTTTCTTTCACCGGTTCTTTTTTAGCGGCCGGAACTGAAGAAGTTGATTCCACTTTTATAAGTATATCGCCGACTTTTATTTTATCTCCGGCTTTCACATTCACGTTGATAATCTTTCCTTCGACTGAAGAAGGAACTTCAATAGTAGCTTTATCGGTTTCAATCTCAATTACACCCTGATCTTTTGCAATGGTATCACCAACTTTAACAAGAACATTAATCACATCAGCAGAAACTATATTTTCGCCCAGATCCGGAACTTTGAACTCAACAATATTTCCTGAACCGGTTTGAGTTTGTTCTTTAATCTCTTTTTTGGATTCAGGTTTTTTCTCTTCTTTCTTTATCTCTGCTTTAGCTTGTGACTTTGATTCAGTTTTTGATTCTCCTTTAACGTCTAACCCTTTTAAGAGGGCGTAGTCGTCAGACGAAGCCCCTTCATCAACTTTAATAATTGTTTGTCCGACTTTTACTGAATCGCCTTGTTTAACAAGTACCTCAGTAATCTTTCCGGAAACATTCGATGGAACTTCTATAGTTGCTTTATCAGTTTCAATCTCGATAATTGATTGTTCTTTTTCAATCGAATCGCCGACTTTTACCAGCACATTTACTATATCGGCTGATTCAATATTTTCACCAAGTTCAGGTAGTTTAAATTCTGTTGCCATTTATTTTATTAGATTTTTATTTCAATCAAAATAGCCCCGACCTTCAGGTCGGGGAAAAATTAGCCATCAATATTTTCCTGGCTTTAGCCAAAATAAAAATAGGTTTTGGTTAAAACCAATTTATAGCCTGGCTATGTTAACCACGAGCTAAAGCCCGTGGCTATTCAATCTTATCTACGATACCATCGGGTTTAATTTATCCGGATTTATATCCAGATCTTTTTTTGCTTTTTCCAGAACAGTATCTTTTATTTTTCCTTCTTTAACAAGAGCACCGAGTGTTGTATAAACAATATGACGGTAATCAACTTCGAAGAAATCCCGTAATGCTTTTCTCGATGCGCTTCTTCCAAATCCATCAGTTCCAAGTGAATGCAATTTACGAGGAAACCATTTTGAAATAGAATCGGGTAACGCTTTTACATAATCAGAAGCTGCTACAAATACACCTTCTTCCTTCGCAAGTATTTGCGTGATGTATGAATCTTTTTGCTTTTTATCTGGATTGAGCATATTCCATCTTTCAATATCGAGTGCTTCTCTTCTCAATTCTTTATAACTAGTAACACTCCACACATCTGCTGAAACATTGTAATCCTTCTCAAGAATTTCCTGTGCGTGCAGAACCTGATTAATAATTGTTCCGCTTCCAAATAATTGTGCTTTCAGTTTAGTGTCCTTCATTGATGAAGACTTGAACTTGTACATTCCTTTCAGAATTCCTTCCTTCGCACCTTCAGGCATTTCAGGCATCGGGTAGTTTTCATTCATCAAAGTAATGTAATAAAAAATTCTTTCCTGATCTTCAAACATTCTTTTTATTCCGTTCCTTATAATAACTGAAAGCTCGAATGCAAAAGCAGGATCATACGCAACCATATTAGGAACTGCATAAGCAAGAAGATGACTATGTCCATCCTGATGCTGCAAACCTTCGCCATTCAATGTTGTTCTGCCGGAAGTTCCACCAAGCATAAAACCTCTCACTCCGGCATCACCGGCAGCCCAAACTAAATCACCAACTCTCTGCAATCCAAACATAGAGTAATAAATAAAAAACGGAATCATATTCAATCCGTGAGTAAGATAGGAAGTTCCTGCAGCAATGAAAGAAGACATAGAGCCAGCTTCGGTAATTCCTTCTTCAAGTATTTGTCCGTTTTTAATTTCTTTGTAATAAAGCAAACTATCGGCATCAACAGGTTCGTATAACTGTCCAGCATGCGCATAAATTCCAATCTGTCTGAAGAGTGATTCCATTCCAAATGTTCTCGCTTCATCAGGAACGATTGGTACTATTAGTTTTCCAACTTCAGGGTCTTTAAGAAGTTTAGCAAGAATTCTTACGAACACCATTGTCGTTGAAACTTCTCTACCTTCAGTTCCTTTATAGAATTCTTCGAAGAGAGATTCATCTGGTGTTTTTAACGGTTTAATATCTGTTTTTCTTGAAGGAAGATAACCGCCGAGAGCTTTTCTTCTTTCAGTAAGATATTTTATTTCAGAGCTGTCTTCATCAGGTCTGAAGAAAGGATCATTAATGATCTGTTCATCAGAAATCGGGATTCCAAAACGTGCACGAAATTCTTTCATTTCATCTTCATTTAATTTTTTCTGCTGGTGAGTTATGTTTTTCCCTTCACCACTTTCACCGAGTCCGTAACCCTTAATTGTTTTTGCCAGAATAACTGTTGGCGAACCTTCGTGATTTACCGCAGCGCTGTAAGCCGCATAAACTTTTTCAGGATCGTGTCCGCCTCTTTTCATTTTTTTCAATTCTTCATCAGACATATTTTCAACCATATCTTTCAACTCTTCATCAACACCAAAGAAATGTTCTCGAATGTATGCACCGCCTTCAACTGTGTATTTCTGGTACTGACCATCAACAACTTCACCCATTCGCTTAATAAGCTTTCCATCTTTATCCTTTTCAAGAAGCGGATCCCAATCTTCGCCCCAGATAACTTTTATCACATTCCAACCTGCGCCGCGAAAAGCTGCTTCGAGTTCCTGAATAATTTTTCCATTTCCGCGAACAGGTCCATCAAGTCTTTGAAGATTACAATTGATTACAAAAATTAAATTATCAAGTTGTTCTCTTGATGCAAGCGTGATTGCACCGAGAGTTTCGGGTTCATCTGTTTCACCATCACCAAGAAATGCCCAGACTTTGCTGCCAGTATCTTTCTTTAATCCACGGTCTTCAAGATATCTGTTGAATCTTGCCTGGTAGATTGCCATAATTGGTCCGAGTCCCATTGACACAGTTGGGAATTCCCAGAAGTTTGGCATCAGCCATGGATGAGGATAGGACGACAATCCACCACCTTCTGCAAATTCGTTTCTGAAATTTTTTAATTGTTCTTTTGAAATTCTTCCTTCGAGAAATGCACGAGCATAAATTCCCGGAGATGCGTGACCTTGAAAGTAAACCTGGTCACCTTCATATCCATTTCCTCTTCCTCTGAAAAAGTGATTAAAACCGATTTCGAATAAAGTTGCAGCACTTGCATAAGTCGAAATGTGCCCTCCTATACCTGCTTCCAACTTGTTTGCTTTAACAACCATTGCCATAGCATTCCAACGAAGAAGTGATTTTATTCTTCTTTCAATTTCACGGTTGCCCGGAAATGGTGGCTGCTTTTCTCTTGGAATTGTATTTATGTACGGAGTGTTTGCAGTGAACGGAATCTGAACACCGGCTTTGTGAGCGCGGATCTGAAGCTGCTGTAAAAGTTCTTTTACTCTTTCTGGTCCGCCGTGTTCAAAAACATAATCAAGCGAGTAAAGCCATTCTCTGGTTTCTACTTCATCAATTTCAGGACTTTTTTTATAATCATTAGCCATAATTTTCCTTAGTTATACTCTAATAAATGTTAGAATTTTTACTTATTACTCCAATTAGCTTGGAACGAGAGTGTTGTCATTCTGGCTTGTCCAGCATCTGAGGGGCGTTCTGGTGAACCAGATTCCTGACTCTTCCGACTATGTCGGAATCGCCGGAATGACAATTACACTAATCAGAGCAAATTTCCTGTTTTTTTGTTTGTTTTAGTCAGAAATCGAAACATCAAATTAATGGATTGATGAGTGAAATACAAGGATAAGAATCACAGAGTAAGAGTAAGAGAAAGAGTATGATTAAGAGTAAGAATACGCCTTTCTTTCTCTTACTCATACTCTTAATCTTAATCTAACGTGACATTCACGTTTTATTTTCTTAAGTTTCTGTTAAGTATAATTTTATTGGAGTGTAGAATGCGAATCCTTAAAATATCTCTCATGGTTTTTATTCTTTCGATTACTATATCTGCACAGAATGCCTGGCAACAAACTAATGGGCCGTATGGTGGTGGAGTCACTTCTTTTGCTGTTGGTGGTACAATGATTTTTGCTGGAACTTATGACGGCATTTTTCGATCTACAAACGATGGTCAAGATTGGATAGGGGTGAATACGGGATTATCAAATACCATAATAAGTTCTTTTACTGTAAGTGAATCAAATATTTTTGTCGGAACAGGCGATGGAATTTTTCTTAGCACAAATAATGGATTAAATTGGATTGAGATGAGTCTAGGCCTAACAAATAAATTCATCTCATCTTTAGCCAATAATGGAACATATGTGTTCGCAGGTACTGATAGCGGGGTTTTCATTTCAACAAATAATGGAACAAATTGGATTGAAGCAAACTCAGGTTTAAAAACCAGAATATATTCTTTAGTCGTCAAAGAGAACAATCTTTTTGCGGGTGTATATGGAGGAGTTTTCATATCGACGAATTATGGAGTAAGCTGGAATCCAGCAAGCAATGGATTAACAAATCAACTAGTGTATACAATTGCAGTTAATGGTATGAATCTCTATGCAGGTACTGCTGGTGGTGTTTTTCGTTCTACAAACAATGGGGCAAACTGGGTTGAAGTAAACTCCGGTTTAACTAATTTCTATATTACCTCTATAACAAATAGTGCCAGTAATCTTTTTGCTGGAACTTATGACGGTATATTTCGTTCTACAAATAATGGATCGACATGGAATGAAGTTAGCACCGGTTTATTAAACAGACATATTGGAAGTTTAGTTTTTAGAGAAAATATTTTATTTGCAGGAACTTATAATGGAGTTTTTCTCTCAACAAATTTTGGGACCAGTTGGGTCTATTCCAGTCGTGGCATTGCAAATTCAGTCATATCTTCGCTTGTAGTTAAAGGTACTAAACTTTTTGCTGGGACATGGGGAGGTGGGGTGCTTGTATCAACTGACAATGGCACAAACTGGTCTCAAACAGGTTCTGGAATAATAGGTGAGGATGTAGAATGTATGATGGTCAGTGGAAACAATCTTTTTACAGGTACTGAAGTCGGAATCTTTAAATCAACAAATGACGGTTCAACTTGGACAAGTACTGGACTTGTTGACACATTCATTTCTTGTTTATCAAGAAACGAAAATTATTTATTTGCGGGAACGGGTTACGGTGTATTCCGATCACCGAGTAATGGTAGCACTTGGTCATTAATGAACACCGGGCTAACAAATCCAGAGATTAATTGCCTTGTTATTAATGGTACTTATATATTCGCAGGTACTACTGAGGGAGTGTTTGTGTCTAACGATAATGCTTTAAATTGGACGGAAGTAAGCTTAGGATTAACATACACGTATATTCTTTCTTTGACTTATAACGGATCAAATATTTTTGCTGGAACAGGCGGAGGGGTATTCATTTCTACAAATTTTGGATCAAATTGGTCTGGGGTAAACTCAGGTCTTACAAATTTGGATATATGGTCCCTCTTTTATGATGGAATAAAAATCTATGCCGGTAATTTTGATGGGGGACTTTTTGCATCTACAAATAATGGAACTTACTGGTATAACTATAGCACTGGTTTACCTGATATTGGTGTTAGTTCATATGCTGTTAAGGACTCAAACATTTTTATTGGTTTACGGGGGAAAGGAGTTTGGAAGCGCAATTTATCTGATATTATTAATGTTATTGATGAAACAAATAATTTAGTGACTTCTGAATTTATTCTTGAGCAAAACTATCCCAACCCGTTTAACCCAAGTACGGTAATCAGTTATCGGTTACCTGTAATCGGTTTTGTTACTTTAAAAGTTTACGATGTTCTCGGAAGAGAAGTCGCAGCACTCGTTAACGAAGAAAAACCTGCTGGTGAGTATGAAGTTGAGTTCATCGTAGGTCAGGACTCCAGTCCTGATATTGCAAGCGGGATTTATTTTTATCAGCTAAAAGCTGGCGAATTCGTTGAAACAATGAAGATGGTTTTTATAAAATAACTTTAATAGTCAGTGAATTTTTTTTTACAAATATCTTACAATACTATGACAAAATTGAATTGATGAGAATTTAAATAGGCGTTACGTAAACCAAACTTTCTAAAAAATAATTTCAACAAACTTAGTATAAGTAAAAATGAAAAAATTTGTTTTTATCATAACACTCAACTCACTCTGGATAAATAATATAAATTCGCAGAATGAACTTAATCCAACCGAAGAAAAATCAGGTATAAGTCCGGAAGCGAAAGCCATTATAGAAAACACAACCGGTGCTGAAAGTGATACGGGTGCGGTAATTCATTTGAGAGAAGCAGAGATGACTGTCGATGAAGGAGGACTGTTTAGTGTTACCTATCATGTAATTGGACAAATATTTGACGAAAAAGCTAAAGAAGATTATAACCAGATCCCAGTGACGTTTAATAGCTATTATGAGGACTTGAAACTGGATTATGCGCGAACAATAGATTCGGACGAATCCTTTATTGAAGTTTCCAAGGACGCAATCCAGATAAAAACTTATCCTGATTATTTCGGGGTAAACACTTATACTGATTCAAAAATAATTGCATTTTCTCTTCCAGCATTAAAGCCAGGAAAATTTTTTGAATACCAGCTTACAGCTAAAATGAAATTACATATGGTTGCAAATTACTGGTTCGAATCATTCGGTTTCAATTATGTTCTTTATAGTTTAAGTGATCCGTACTACCTGAGAATTGATCCGGTTAAACTATCGCGTTTTACACTTTCCGTTTCTGAAACAGAATCTTTCCGGGCAGAAGTAATCAATGCTGAAATTGATGAAGAAAAGAAAATAGAGAATGGTATGGCAATATACACCTGGGAACTTCAGGATTTGCCATCATTTAAGCTTGAAAGTAGAATGCCTTCTCTATATGAAGTTATGCCTTTGATTACGGTCAGTTCAATTCCTGATTGGAAAATTTTTGGAGATTGGGTTTATTCTATAATTAGTTCTGAAATTTCTGTTTCGGAAATATTAAAGATGAAAGCATCTGAGCTTACTGCTGATGAAAAAACATCTACGGAAAAAATTAAAAAACTTTATGATTATGTAAGAACAGAAGTCGATTACATTCAGGCTGACCTTGATCGTGGTGGTCTTAAGCCACATTCTGCTGATGATGTGCTAAGAAATAAATATGGTGACTGTAAAGACCAGGTTGTTCTTTTATTGTCACTCCTTCAGGCTGTTAATATTACAGCTTATCCGGCATTAATCAGTACATATTCTTACAGAGAACATCAAAAGTTTTTACCGACACAATATTTTGATCACTTGATTGTTTTTGTACAATTAGATAGCGTTGAGTTTTGGCTGGATCCTACATCTGAACTTGATGCATACCCACATCTTGGTTATAATAACCAAAACAGATGGTCATTGGTGCTAGATGAAAATGATGTTCGATTTATGTTAACACCATCAGTTGTCTCAGAAAAGAATATCGGTATTTTCAATTTAACTATGAATGCCCATGACGATTCATTAAGTGGAATTATAGAAATGGAAGGACTAGGTGTTTTCAACGATTATTTTTCCAGTCTTTTGGAATATTATTCGAAATCAGAATTTGAAAACTTTCTAAAAGAATTATTTGATTCTTACTTTTATCAAGTAGCCAAAGTTCAGGATATTAATCATGAGAATGGTTTAAACTACGAAGATGGGTATAAACAATTTATGACATTCGATTATCTTCAACCAACGAAAGAATACACATTATTTCATTATTCAAGCAGTATTAGTTTAGCATTTGTCTTTTTTTCGATTACTCTTCCATTCGAAGAGGAACGTCGGTTTGACTATGTTTTTCCGTTCAAATTTACACTTAAAGGTAACGAATTGCTGATAGCCCCGTGGAAATACTCATTAATAAAAAACTGTCCTGAAAGCGATTCAGTCATTAATAATTACTTCAGCTTTAAACAAGTTATTGAAGAATTCCAGGATTCAGTTCTCATCAGGTGGGAATTTAATCTCAATGAAAATTTTGTATCCAAAGAAGATTACATGTCATTTGTTTCTGATGTATTGAAGGTAGAAGAAATGACTGGTTGGCAAATCGATTTTCAAAAGCAACTAGGGGTCGAAAATTTGTTAACAAATTTATCTGCCTATTTTGGTGTTGACCTGGATTCAACTTTGATTAGCAAAGAATACATCCCTCCAAGTAATTTAAACGATTTGAACATCAACCCTGATATAAAGAAAGAAATCGTTGCTGTAATTGAAGGCTATATTTTAGCATTAAATGATGGTGATCAGGAAGTAGCACTCGAACTTCTTTCTAAAGATAATCCGGAATCGAAATCTGTAAAGCGTTACTCTGATAAAGATTACAGTTCATTGGGAATCTCATTCAAAGTTGAAAATATTAATGTTATCGATGTTATTTATGATTATGCTCTGGCTTCTTATACAACCTTAATGGAGTTAGAAAAGTATCCTGAAATTGGTCCATTTAGGTTTGAGTATCTGTCCATTCTAAATAATTTAGATCATCACTGGAAAATTTATAGAAGCAGAGTTAAAAACTATATTGACAATTGTACGTTATACTCAACTGTGGCTTATGATTATTATAAAAAAGATGATTACAACAAAGCTTTAGTAATTTTTGATCTTGCAATGGCAAATGATTCAACGTGTACTTATGCGTTTGGTAGTGTTGGATGGATTTATTATTTAAAGGGAGATTATCAAAAGTGCATTGAATATTCCCAAAAAACAATTGCACTGGACTCAACTGCATTATACGCGCAATACAATATTGCTCTTAGCTATTTGTGTTTGGGAGAATTTGAAAAAGCGAAATTAAAGTACGAGCAAACCATCGAGCTTAATGAAGATTTGGATGAGGAAATTCATGCAGGGGCGATTCAAGATTTAAAGAACTTGATTAGAGATAATTTCAAGAAAGCTGAAGCCGAGATTATTTTAGAAGAATACTTTGATGTTGAGGATGTAAACAAATCTGTACCGGCTAATGCTCAGTAAAGTCTTACTTATCTATCAGATTCTAAGAATAGATTACAATGAGTTACTTACTAATTCAGCCAGTTCGCTTCGTTCACCTTTTTCAAGATCTATGTGAGCGTAAAGTTTCTGACCTTTGAATTTATCAATCAGATAAGAAAGCCGATTCGATTGTGCATCGAGGTAAGGATGATCTATCTGATAAATATCGTCGGTGAAAACTAATTTTGAACCTTCTCCGGCACGTGTGATTATCGTCTTAATTTCGTGCGGAGTTAAATGCTGTGCTTCATCAACAATAAAGAAAATTCTCTGCAAACTTCTTCACCTTATGTAGGATAAAGCTTCGATTACAAATTTTTCTTCTTTAATTAATGAATCTATGAGTTGATGATTATTATTTGTTTCAGAAAATTGATCCTGGATTACTTTCAGGTTATCCCAAAGTGGAGTCATATACGGTGCAAGTTTGCTTTCAACATCACCCGGAAGTAAACCGAAATCTTTATCGCTTAACGGAACAATTGGCCGGACAACAACTTATCAAGTAATTTACAAAGCAATGGATGGAATATAATTAGTTTTGTTCCAGGACACGGAACAACAACAGAAGCTAAGCACTCATTCACCGATAACAATATTAAGCCAGGTAAATATCAATACAAACTTAAACAAATTGATTACGATGGTACGTTTGAATATTCACAAATTGTAGAAGTGGAGATTCCATTTGTAAATGAGTTTTCACTTTCCCCAAACTACCCCAACCCGTTTAATCCTAGTACGCTAATCAGTTATCGGTTACCGGTAATCGGTTTTGTTACTTTAAAAGTTTACGATGTTCTCGGAAGAGAAGTCGCAACACTCGTCAACGAAGAAAAACCAGCTGGAGAATATGAAATAGAATTTGATGGCAGTAACCTTCCAAGTGGAGTTTACCTTTATAGATTAACTGCAGGTGATCCTTCGACAAGCTCAGGACAGAAATTTAGTGAAACAAAGAAATTAGTTTTATTAAAATGAAGTTGGAAAAATCGTTCTGCCCTCTCCTTTGGAGAGGGACGGGGTGAGGCTTTCCAATGGGATTTATTTTTATCAGTTGCTTGTCTCGGCTTTGCAAAACAAAGATGGAAAAGCTGGGGAACTTGTTGAGACTAAGAAGATGGTTTTGTTGAAGTAAGTCCAGTGTTTATTCGGCATTTCAGACTTCGAAATTCCTTGTTCGATATTCGTTATTGGAATGAAGATTGAATATCGAATAAAGAATAATGAATGATGAACTATATTTTGAACAATATCATTTAGGAGTGGGCTTTAAGTATTTCTCATACCAACTACTCCTCATCTTATCAACTTCTTAATGGTTAATCATTGATTTTTGATAAATGTATTCGTAATGCTATCAGGCGTGTCTCTGTGATAGATGTATGTTGGAAAATCAATCTTCATTATATTGAAATAATTTTTTGCTCTTTCAAGAAAATCTGAATCTTCACTATATGCAATCTCTCTGAATCCTTCAAGTTTTGTGAAAACTTCTCTCTTCCCGAAAAACGTTGCACCAATTACACACCTTGAAAGATGAATAAGCTGATCAGGATTATCTTTATCAGGTACAAATTCATTGCCGATTATTTTTACACCGCCGCGAAGCAAATCTATTTGCTGGTTATTAATCAAATATTCCATTCGCAGTTTTAGGTGGTCTATTGAAAATTCGTCATCGCTGTCAAGAAAAGTAATATAACTGCCACTTGAATGTTTTATTCCATTATTTCTTGCAGAAGGTAGAGATTTATGTTTTTGCAATACAACTTTAATTTTACTCGAGAATGCTTTGTAAACTTCCAGAAGAAAAGCAGAATAATCACGGCTTCCATCATCAACAGAAATCAGTTCCCAGTTATCGTAAGATTGATTCAGCACAGAGTCAACTGCTCTTCGGATATAATCATCTCTGTTATAAACAGCCATAATGATTGAAATGAGTGGATTGATACTATTTTCTGATTGCTTTGTCATTTTTTTAATTTCTGATAAAATCCGGAAAATGTTTTATTACTTCTACACTAAGTTAATATCGGCAAAATGAAAATGAAGAAAAATTGTATAATGAAAACCGGGGAAGAATAGTTACAAGAAAATTGATAGAAGATGATGGTGTAATCGAAATGACCAAAGTGATCGTGAACTGGTTTCAGGATCTGCGCCGGTATCAGAATCTGAATACAAAAAGAGATCCCGAAATAAACCTGCCTGACGACAAGGCAGGTTCGGGATGACAATTACAACAAATTACTCGCTAACTCAGCAAGTTCGCTGCGTTCACCTTTTTCAAGATTTATGTGTGCGTAAAGTTTCTGACCCTTGAATTTATCAATCAGATATGAAAGCCCGTTCGATTGTGCATCAAGATACGGATGATCAATCTGGTAAATATCTCCGGTAAAAACTAATTTTGAACCTTCACCTGCACGAGTGATAATTGTTTTAATCTCGTGCGGAGTTAAGTTTTGTGCTTCATCAACTATAAAGAAAATTCTTTGCAAACTTCTTCCCCTTATGTAGGATAAAGCTTCGATTACTAATTTTTCTTCTTTAATTAATGAATCTATGAGCTGATGATTTTTATCTGTTTCAGGAAATTGATCCTGGATTACTTTCAAATTATCCCACAACGGAGTCATATAAGGTGCAAGCTTGCTTTCAACATCACCGGGAAGAAATCCAATATCTTTGTTGCTAAGTGGAACGATGGGTCGTGCAACAAAAATCTGACGATAATATTTTCTTACGTGAAGTGCACTTGCTAATGCAAGTAAAGTTTTTCCAGTACCGGCTTTTCCAGTTAAGGAAACTAATTGAATATCCTGATTTGTTAGAGCATCGACAGCGAAAGTTTGTTCGGCATTTCGTGGAGTGATTCCATAAATAACATTTTTATCAATTTTTCTCAGATGTTCTTTGTCTTGGTCAAGGTTAGCAAGCACAGAACGATTTCCATTTCGAAGGATAAAATATTTATTTGCAAAAGCTTCGCCATTTAACCTGTCGAGCAAAGGTTCTGCGGGAACTTCAAACGGCGGTTGGAAAAGCTCAATAATTTTATCATCATCAAAATCTTCTATCACTTGTTTACCGCTGTAAAGTTCTTCGATACTTCCGATCCGATCTGTTGTGTAATCCTCAGCAGGAATTCCAAGTGCTTTAGCTTTCATCCGGAGGTTTACATCTTTAGTAACAAGTATTACGATATTCGTTTCTTTATATTTTTTTTGCCATTCAAGTGCGGTTCCAAGTATCCTGTGATCAGGTGTGTCTTCTTTAAATACTTCACGGATTTCGGGTGAAAGTCCTCGTGAAATTGCAATACGCAATTGTCCTCTTCCTTCACCCATCGAAACACCACCGTTAAAAATATCCTGACCGGTTAGCGAATCAAGTGTGCGGGAAAATTCTCTTGCGTTAAGATTAATAACCTGACTTCCTCTCTTGAACTGATCAAGTTCTTCAAGAACAGTCAGTGGAACTACGACATCATTCTCCTCAAACTGATTAATACAGGATGAATCGTGGAGAATGACATTCGTATCAAGAATAAAAATCTTTGGTTTTTTACTCATTAATGGTTGTGTGAATAGTTTAAATAAAATTTGTTGATTATACGATTGAAAAGTGAAGGATATAAGATTAGAACTGTTAAGAGTATCTTCAAAAAATATCTCTATTGTTAAGAACAGATTAATTTTCAGTACAATTATAATAAAAGTTAAATTAAATGCAACAGGTATTTTTCCTAAACGAAAAGTTTATGTTTGCTCGATTCGGATTGGATTAGTTATCAACTGGAATTATATTTGTCAAAATATTCTTAACTATTAGTGAACAAAAAAAATAATACTCTGATAATACTGATCTTAAGTTTGAATTAACCAGTCCGGCAAACCCGGACTATTTTTTTGCCTGAATTTATTATGATGAATCAAATTGAAACTGAAGAGATGACATCTTTTGAAAAAATATCATCTCTAAAAAATAATGTAAAATTAATTCTGGAAGATGGTTCCGAATTTGAAGGAATCAGCTTTGGTTATGAAGGTAACACAAATGGTGAAGTTGTTTTCAATACCGGAATGGTTGGTTATCCCGAAACATTAACAGATCCATCTTACAGAGGACAAATACTTGTCTGTACATATCCATTGATTGGTAATTATGGAATTCCAGATAAAGAAAGTTCAAATGGCATTTCCAAAAATTTTGAATCCGACAAAATTCAAGTTCGTGGATTAATTGTTTCAAACTACTCGAATGAATTTTCTCACTGGAGTGCAAAAAAATCTCTTGGCGATTGGCTGAAGCAAGAAAAGATTCCAGCTATCACAGGAATTGATACTCGTATGTTAACAAGAAAACTTCGTGATAAAGGAACAATGCTTGGAAAAATTGTTTTCGATGAAAGTACAACTACAACTTATTCAGATCCAAATAAAACTGATCTGGTAAAAGAAGTTTCTGTAAATGAACCTGTTGAATATTCTGCCGGAAGTAAAAAAATAATTTTAGTTGATTGCGGAACAAAGAATAATATTATCCGTGCATTTCTTGGAAGAAACATTTCCGTAATTCGGGTTCCATACGATTATGACTTTACGAGTATAAAAGCCGATGGAATAATGTTGTCAAATGGTCCCGGTGATCCGAAGATGAATGTTGCCACAATCGAACATACTCGAAAAGCCATGGAAAAAAATATTCCAATACTTGGAATCTGTCTTGGCTCACAAATACTTGCGCTTGCTGCAGGTGCTGATACATATAAATTAAAATACGGTCATCGTGGACACAACCAGCCGTGCAATGAAATGGGAACGAAAAGATGTTACATAACTTCACAGAATCATGGATATGCAGTTAAATCAGATTCACTTCCGCAGGATTGGCGTGAATGGTTTATTAATGATAATGATGGAACTAACGAAGGAATAATTCATATATCAAAACCATTTTTTGCAGCACAGTTTCATCCGGAAGCCTCTCCCGGTCCTGATGACTGTGAATTTATTTTTGATATGTTTGTGCGTGCATTGAAATAAAGCTGCAAACATTAAACAATGAGCTATTAAAGGTTATTTTATTAATTTTACATTACTTAATTTTCTAAGAACCACTACTATTTTTAATAGGATTTACAATGGAAAAACTAGATAGAATTACAATTAATCCGGAAGTTATGGGTGGGAAACCATGTATTCGTGGGTTAAGAGTGACTGTCGGGACAATTGTTGGACTTATAGCTGCAGGAAATACTTTTGATCAAGTAATTAAACTGTATCCTTACCTTGAAGCAGAAGATATACAGCAGGCACTAAATTATGCTGCATGGCGGGTTGAAGAAAAAGAAATCCCTTTCGACTTCAAATAATTTTTTCTCTCAATGAAAATACTTATTGGTATGAATCTTTCCCCTTCTTGGGAGAATTATCTTAATGAGGCGGGATTTGAATGTGTTCATTGGTCAAAGATTGGTAAGGGCAGCGAATCTGATTCAATCCTGTTTGAATATGCAAAGAAGAACAATTATGTAATATTAACTCACGATTTAGATTTTGGAGCAATCTTAGCTCATTCGGGCGAAAATGGTCCGAGTGTGATACAAATTAGATCTAATAATATCACTCCTGAATATTTTGGAAAGAAACTGATCTTGGTTTTAAAACAAGTAGAAAGTTACTTGAAAGAAGGAACTCTTGTGGTAGTGGATGAAGCAAGACACAGGATTCGAGTTCTCCCTCTTAAAAAATAATGATTAAATAAGAATGTTGTTGGAATATTCCGAACCTACCTGACAATAATACAGGTTTGTTTCAGATTATGAGAGTAAAAATTTAAATTCTGACTAATGGACTTTTTTGAGAGGAACGAGTTTAGAATGACAAAAGAGCAGGCTGTCATCCTGAACCTGTCTTGCCGTCAGGCAGGTTTATTTCAGGATCTGAAATCAGAATCAAGATGCTGAACAAGTTCAATATGACAAGAAAAAGGACTGTCATCCTGAATTTATTTCAGGATCTGGGTTTGTAGGATATTAATTCATTTTGAAAAATTATTATGTGTACATATTAACGAATACCTCAAAGACACTTTATATTGGAGTTACAAATGATTTGGTAAGAAGAATGTATGAACATAAAAATAAATTAATTGAAGGATTCACGAGAAAATACAATATAACAAAACTAGTTTACTATGAAACGTGTAATAGCATTGAAGATGCAATTCATCGAGAAAAACAATTGAAGAACTGGCACAGGCGATGGAAAATAAATTTGATTGAATCACTAAATAAGGAATGGACAGATTTATCTATAGATTTAATGGATAAAGATGCTGAAACAAGTTCAGCATGACAAAAACAAGAACTGTCATCCTGAACCTGTCTTGCCGTCAGGCAGGTTTATTTCAGGATCTGAAATCAGAATCAAGATTCTGAACCAAGTTCAGAATGACATTGGATAGAACTTTATGATAAAAAAACGAAAACCAAAAAAAGTATTAATCCTCGGCTCGGGAGCTTTGCAGATAGGCCAGGCAGGTGAGTTCGATTACTCCGGCTCGCAAGCAATCAAAGCATTGAAGGAAGATGGAATTACTTCCGTTCTTGTTAATCCTAACATCGCTACGATTCAAACCTCCGCTAACTTTGCAGATAAAGTTTATTTCCTTCCGATCACTGCTGAGTTTGTTGAAAGAGTAATTGAAAAAGAACAACCGGAAAGTATTCTTTTGCAATTTGGCGGACAGACAGCGTTAAATGTTGGCGTTCAATTATTTGACAAAGGAATTCTTAAAAAACATAATGTTCAGGTACTCGGAACACCGGTTGAAGCAATCAAAGACACTGAAGACAGACTGTTGTTTGCAAACAAGTGTACAGAAATAGGGTTGAAAGTTGCGAGAAGTAAAACTGCAAAAAATATTGATGAAGCAATAAACGCAGCTAACGAAATCAGATTTCCAGTGATGGTGAGAATTGCTTATGCACTTGGCGGACTTGGTTCAGGAATTGTAAATAATGAAATGGAGTTGAAAGAAAAAGCTGAGAAAGCTTTCAAATACACTAATCAGATTTTAATTGAAGAATCACTTTACGGCTGGAAAGAAGTTGAATACGAAATTGTTCGTGACAAATATGATAATTGCATCACTACTTGCTCAATGGAAAATATTGATCCGATGGGTATTCATACCGGAGACAGTGTTGTAATTGCACCGGTGCAAACACTTTCAGCGCAAGAAAATTTCAAGCTTCGTTCAATTGGAATAAAATTAATTCGTCATATTGGAATAATCGGTGAATGTAATATTCAATACGCACTTGATCCAAACTCGGATGATTACAGAATAATTGAAGTTAATGCTCGACTAAGCAGAAGTTCCGCGCTCGCATCAAAAGCAACTGGTTATCCGCTTGCATTTATCGCAACAAAACTTGCACTCGGATATGCATTGAATGAAGTTGAAAACAGTATTACACGGGAAACTTCTGCCTGCTTTGAGCCTGCACTTGATTATGTTGCTCTAAAATTTCCCAGATGGGATTTACAAAAATTTCAACAGGTGAGCACTCAGCTTGGTTCGGAGATGAAATCAGTTGGTGAAGTTATGTCACTCGGACGAAGTTTTGAAGAAGTTCTGCAGAAAGCAATCAGAATGCTTGATGTTGGTCTGAAAGGATTTGTATGCAACGATTTGCAGTTTGAGAATCTTGATAAAGAACTATCTCAGCCAACCGATAAAAGAATTTTTGCTATCGCAGTTGCATTGCAAAGAGGATATTCAGTTGAAAAGATTCATCAGCTAACTAGGATCACGCCCTGGTTTCTCTTTAAAATGAAAAATATTGTTGATACAGAATCAAAGCTGAAACAAAAACAAATCACTGAATTCAATTTCACTTTAATGAAAGAAGCAAAGCAAAATGGATTTTCTGATCTTCAAATTGCTGAATTAGTTAATTCAACTGAAGATGAAGTAAGACGAAAAAGAAAAGCACTTAGTGTTCTTCCGGTTGTAAAACAAATTGATACAATGGCTGCCGAATATCCGGCGCAAACAAATTATCTTTATTTAACTTATCACGGAAATGAACATGATATATCGGTAAATCCTGCCTTGCCGGCAGGCAGGGAAAAACAACAGATAGCTGTGATTGGTGGAGGTGCTTATAGAATTGGTTCATCTGTTGAGTTTGATTGGTGTTGTGTGACTGCGGTAAATGCCATTAACAATAGTGGCAACAAATCAATTATGATTAATTGCAATCCTGAAACCGTAAGTACTGATTATGATATTTGCGATAAATTATATTTCGAGCAGTTAACACTGGAAAGAGTTCTTGATATTTGTGATCTCGAAAATCCTGAAGGCGTTATTGTTTCAATGGGTGGACAGGTTCCAAATAATCTTGCAATGAAGCTTCACAATGCTGGTGTAAAAATTATCGGCACTTCACCAATCCAGATTGATAATGCCGAAAGCCGGCATAAGTTTTCAAAAATTCTGGATAAACTGGAAATTGATCAACCGGAATGGAATGAAGTTACAACTCTTGCAGATGCGAAAAAGTTTTCTGCAAAAGTTGGTTATCCTGTTTTAATCCGTCCAAGTTATGTACTCAGCGGTGCTGCGATGAGTATTGTACTTACAGAAGATGAACTTGAAACATATTTACGAAAAGCAACAGAGTTGAACAGAGAACATCCCGTTGTTATCAGTAAGTTTATTACTGATGCGCGCGAAATTGAAATTGATGCAGTTGCTGATCACGGTGAACTTTTTTGTTATGCAATTGCTGAACACGTTGAAAATGCGGGCGTTCATTCTGGCGATGCAACTATTGTTCTCCCGCCGCAAAGAACTTATCTCGAAACGATGAGAAGAGTAAAAATTATCACGAAGAATATTGCAAAGGAGTTTGAAATTAACGGACCATTCAATATTCAATTTATTGCAAAAGATAACGATGTGAAAGTGATCGAATGCAATCTGCGTGCATCGCGGAGTTTTCCGTTCGTTTCCAAAACATTGAAGATAAATTTCATTGATATTGCAACGAGAATTATGCTCGGTGAGAAAGTTGCTAAGATTGATAAGTCATCCTTTGATCTCGATTATGTTGGGGTAAAAGCTTCTCAGTTTTCATTTACCAGATTGAAAGGATCTGATCCTGTTACCGGAGTTGAAATGTCATCAACAGGTGAAGTTGCTTGTCTTGGTGATGATTTCAACGAAGCATTTCTGAAAAGTGTTTTATCAACCGGACAAAAAATTCCGCAGAAAGCTGCTCTTCTTTCAACAGGAACTCCAAAAAATAAAGCAGAACTTCTTGAAGATATTCTTGCATTGAAAGAAATGGGATTGAAATTTTACGGCACAAAAGGGACTTCTGATTATTACAGGCTGAATGGAATTGATGTTGAAGTTCTTTACAGACCTTTTGATGAGAAGGAACCTTCAATTCTAACTTATCTCAGCAATGGTGAAATTGATATGGTGATAAACATCCCGAAGACAGCAGAGAAAGTTGAGCTTGACAGTGATTACATTATCAGAAGAAAAGCTGTTGACCTAAATATTCCTCTGTTCACAAATGTTCAGGCAACTAAAAGATTTATAAAAGCACTTCAGCAATTTACAACGGACTCATTACCGGTAAAGAGTTGGGATGAGTACAGTTAATTCAGAATTTTTTCAATTTCTTTTATAAGAGAAGGCAAATCATTTTTAACTGTGTTCCAAACCTCTTTGAGGTCAATTTCGTCATATTCATGAATTAAGAGATTTCTCATTCCTTTCATCTCAATCCATGGTAAATGGGCATACATTTGTCTTGATATGTCACTTATTCGATTTGCAGCTTCACCAATAATTTCAATTCTGCGAATTACAGCATCTTGAATAGCTGTGTTCCGTGTAAACTCTTCGAAAGAAATTTTCTTCAAGTAATCAACAGCTAATTTTGATGATTCGAGTATATCAGAAAAATAGCTGATGTCACGCTGCATAGATTATCTTTAGATTTTCAAGTATTGCTTTTCTTTTATATAAGTTACGGCTGTTTTCAATCGCTCTGCGACTTATAAGATCAACAGGTCTTCCAAACAATTCTTCAATTTCTGCTTTTATCCGGACTTTACTAAAAAGACTGTGTTCCGCTTTCTCGTGAAATGTGTATAGTAGATCAATGTCACTGTCATTTCTGAAATCAGAAGTTAAAGTTGAACCAAAAACCGCCAGTTCTTTGACAAGATACTTTTGGCAGATATTTCTTAATCGTTCATCAGAGATTTTTAAATTGTTTATTGTCATAATTTTTATCTTCCACTAAAAAATCGCTACAAGTAATTTATAAAACATTATTATAACTTATTTACAAAAATAGAATTTTAATTGATTTACTACAGACACATTGCCGGTTAAAAGTTGTCCAAAGGACTCCTTTGGAGGGATGAGTATCAGTAGTTAATTTCGCTAGCGAAACTTTATCAACTTTTGAGTACTTCCATTAATTTATAATTTAAGAACAATTTTTCTTTACCAACTTGAATACTTTTTAAAAAGCCTGCATCTTCTAAACTTTTCAAATAACCCCCGGAAGTTTTAACATTTCCCAATCCTGCGGCTTCAAGCAAGTTTCTCTTTGTGTACGGTAGCCTGAATAATATTTCGAGCAAATCTTTCGAATAAACTTTGGGTAATTTTTCACGTATCTGCTCTCCAAGCTCAGACATTAATTTTCCGATTAACAAAATTTTTTCACTTCCTTTTTGCGAAGTCACTTCGATCATATCAAGAATATATATTATCCAGTTCTCCCAATCATCTTTTTCAGTTACATTTCTCAATCGTTTGTAATATTCGCTCCTGTTATTTAAAATATAACCACTTAAATACAAGGAGGGTAAATCAATAAGTCCACAGAGTTTTAAATAAAGAAGCAGAATAATTCTTCCGGTTCTTCCATTTCCATCAAAGAATGGATGAATCGCTTCGAACTGATAATGTACTAAGGCTAATTTAATCAACGGATCAATATTGATATTTTCGTTGATGAATACTTCCAACGACTTCAGTTTTTCTCTGATTAACTTTTCTCCTTCAGGTGGAGTGTATATTATTTCTCCTGTTGCAGGATTTTTCAATTGAGTTCCTGGCAGGCTTCTGATTCCCGACTGATTTTCTTTTATGATTCTCATTATAGAGATAAAAAGGTTCGTAGTCAGAATTGGTTTCTTTTTTATTTCTTCAAATCCATGCCATAAAGCATCCTTATAGTGTATCACTTCTTTGATGGCATTGTCAATAATTTTCTTCTCAGCCACTGCTGCCTGAAATAATGCATCCTGAGTAGTTACTATATTTTCAACTGCAGAGCTAGCCTGAGCTTCCTGTAAGTTTATGGTGTCGATAAATAATAATGGATTAGGAAGATTCGTTATTGCCCCCTTTAATTCTGATAAAGCCCTGCTTGCAGAAATTGTTTTTTTTAGAATTTCTTTTGTTTCGATATCACCTTTCGGTGGTAAATCGGGAAGAGTGTTATATGGTTTTTGTGCCTCAAATTTCATTTTTTTCCTATTAACGAGGACGAATTTTACCTTTGTTTAAATTACAAGGGCAAAATTACGGGAAAATCGCCTTTATCCAAATTTTAAAGGTAAACCTTGCCTGCGTTTAAACGTGCAGGCAACGAAAAGATTTATAAAAGCACTTCAGCAATTCACAATGGATACATTACCGGTTAAGAGTTGGGATGAGTATCAGTAACAGTTTGGGTATTACCGAAGGCGGGGATTTTTAGCACTAAAGTTTAATCTAAGAACGAAAGTTGAACCTTGCACAAATGTCCAATCGAAGCCGTTCAGCCCCGCTTTTGGCAATACCTTGTTATAGGCTGTGGCTTAGGGTAGATTATTTCCAGAACACAGGAAAGTTACTTGCTTCACCATAATTTTTTATCGGCTCTATGTTTTTTAAAATCTCCAAGTCGTTTGCTGATATTTCAAAATCTACGTCCGCATTATTCTTCATATTCTTTGGATTGGTTGTCTTTGGCAACGGTAATAGCCCCAAATCAAGACAGTATCGAATGGCTAATTGCGGTACACTTACTCCATATTTTTCAGCCATTTTTACTACTTGCTCATTTTTCAATAATTCTCCGTGCGCTATCGGTGAATAGGCTTCAACAAGGATGTTGTTCTGTTTGCAGTAATCTATCAACTCAAAAGGTGTATTGCTGATGTGGGCTAATATTTGGTTGACCATTGGTTTTACCTTACAGCCTGCAACTATGTTTTCAATATCTATAATCTGAAAATTTGATACTCCAATTGAGCGGATTTTTCCTGCTTTATACGCATCTTCCAAAGCTCGCCACGCTTCACGGTTGCCATCAAAATGACGGTTTTCTTTTTCATAGTGAGCCCAAGGTTTAGGGCTGTGAATAATCATCAGGTCTATATAATCAAGTCCTAATAATTTTAATGAATTGGCTATGGAAGCAACAGCGTCATTATATGATTTTACTTCTGCCGCCAGTTTTGTGGTGATAAACAAATCTTCACGTTTTATACTGCAAGCCTTTAGTCCTTCGCCAATTCCTCTTTCATTTCCATACGCCTGAGCCGTATCAATGTGTCTGTATCCAATTTCGATGGCATCTTTTACTACCTGTGCTACGGTTTCATCGCCAATGAACCAAGTTCCAAGTGCTATTTTTGGAATTTCTAACCCATTTGAAAGGGTGTATTTTTCATTTAGTATCATATTTTTATTTTCTAATTGTTTCTGAAAGTACTGCTCTTGCATCGTCTGCCTGTTTTTTGCCAATATACTTTTCTATCAAATTGAAAGTTTGATTGAACTGATTTTCTGTAAGTCCTGTATTCATTCCAATTCCAATGTGTGATTGTAATTGTCCAAGCGTTCCAGACATTGAGGCTAATGCAGAAATTGTTACTAATTCTCTTTGTTGGTGGTTCAGTATATCGCTTGAGAAAATAGCACCGAAAAGATGTTCCTTTAAATAACGGTCAATAACAGGGGCAAACTCCATAACACCACCTGAAACAGGTTGTCCCACTAATTTTGTCTGTACTTCCGTTCCTATTTCAAGCATTGATTTATTTGTAGAAATCGGACTTGCTTCACGACCAACAACATCGCTTTTACCTGCTTTTTTTCGTTTCTCTACAACTTGCATTAAAGTGGTTAATCCATTTAGGCTTCGAGGAAAACCACAATAAGCGTATAGATGTGCCAATGCTTCTTTTATTTCGTTTATGGAAACTTTATCGTCTAATGCATTATTCAATTCGGTTTTCAGATTTTCCAAATCTCCTGTTGCCGTCAGTGCAGAAATGATGACTAAACTTTGTTGCTGTTGGTTTAGGCTATCCGTTTTATTTTGTGCATTCATCGTATGTCCATTTAATATTAAAACCAAAAATAAAATCCACTTTACAATCTTACCTTTGCTCATAATTTGGAGGATTATTTTACTGCTTCACTCACTGCTTGTTTATATTCTTCATTAGAAACTGGCTCTAACCAAGTGTTCTTATTAATTTGAGGATTACATTCTACTCCGATATGTGAAAACCAACTATCGGGTGCTGCTCCGTGCCAATGTTCTACATTGGGGGCGATTTCTATTACTTTGCCAACCTCCATACGAACGGCTGGTTTACCACGTTCCTGATAATATCCCACACCGCCAACGGCAACAAGAATTTGACCGCCTGTGTGACTGTGCCAGTTGTTGCGACAACCCGGTTCAAAGGTTACGTTGAACATTGGTACGTTTAGGTCTTTGTTGCTTGTTAATGGTGCAAGCCACGACCTGCCAGAAAAGTACTGTGCGAAGCCTGTGTTTTCTTCCCCTACTGCGAACTCACTGATTTTTGGAACTTCTGTTTTCATTGTTTCCTGTTTTTGATTGTTATTGCTGTTGCAAGATGTTAAAGTAATTCCAGTTACAATTAGAGTTGCAATTACTGTTGATTTTATGATTGCTTTCATTTTATTCGTCTGTTGAGATTTGTAGTGCTATTGGTCTGCCATTGCCTATAACTAATTGTTTACCGCAATAATAAAAATCGAATATAAAATTTGTAATTCTACTGCGGGAAAGCCATCTTAAAAAGGAGCTAAACCGAATAGAAACTAATAAAATAAATTGATTGCGGGAAGTCCTTTTTCCGACGGATTTTTTTCAGCAAACTATTAAAATTTATCCAAAATAAAAAACCTGCTTGATTTTCTTCAATCAATTAGCATCTTGAAATAAAAACTTGAATGAGTATCGCTAAGAATAAGAGAATTTATTTGTTGTCGCACCGAACCAAAATAATAAAATTAATATTTAAATCCGTAGCGAATTGCTGTTTCAAGTACATCTATGTTTATATCTTTCAACGATTTAAACTTAATGCAATACCCTGTTACACTTGCCTTGCCTAATTTTTTACCAAACGTTTTAGGTAAGTATGTTTTATCATCAATACCAAGTATATAAACAGAAATTCCGGTTTTGTTTGCACTTAATCCAATTTGATAAAACTCTCTGGTAGTTCCATCAGCATATTTTATGGTGTAAAATCCATATCCGATATTAGGATTGGAAACAATTTTACCTTTAGCATCTTTGCCATCTAAGAACCATAATCTACATTTGGGCAATATTTGAAGTATGCGTTTGTGCAAAACTTTAATGTCTGTACGCTTTGGTTCAGGTTGATTAGCAATATACTCTTTGATTTGATCTTGTATTTTCATTCATTCTCTATCCACTGTGTAATTCAGTTCAGTTACTCCGCAAGTGAATTGTCGGGTAGTCAATAGTTTTAGTTTTATACTATCTTTAACATTTACAAATAGTGGAATGCCTTGCCCAAGTATAATCGGATTAACAAACAACCAATATCCATCAATTAAGTTCAATTGAAACAACGAATGAGTTGCTGTCGGGCTTCCCAAAAGCAAGATATCATCATCTCCATGTTGTTTTATTTTTTTTATTTTCTCCGAAAGGTTGTCGCTAATTATTTCTGTGTTGAGTAAACTCACGTCTTTCATGGTTTTTGATAAAACAACTTTATGAACTTTACTATACCACTTTGAATGTTCAATGTCGTGCCTGGTTGCTGTCGGCTTGTCACCGGCGGTGGGCCAGTAGCTTTCCATCATCTGATAAGTTAATCGTCCATATAATGCAGTGTCTCCTTTGCTTATCCGTTTGCCGACAAAATCAAAAATTTCCTCATCAACTTTAGCCCAGTTGAGTTCTCCATTCGGTCCTGCTACAAAACCATCAAGCGATATATGCATAAATGAAATTATTTTTCTCATAAAGTTCTCTGTTGTCTGTAGTTTGTTATTGTCTTTTTACAGTAATCTTGTTAGCGGTTCGTTGTTCTTGTATTTGTCGGTTCATAATAAAGTATTACTGCACCACTACTAAAAATCTTGGCTCTTATTAGTTTAAAAATAGTTTTGCCATTTATGTTTTCAAATAATGGTAGTCCTTTTCCTACAATGACAGGGTGAACGCACAGTTGGTATTCGTCAATTAAATTTAGATTCATTAGCTGTATGATTAAGCTTCGACTACCAACGAAAATGTCTTTGTCTCCATCTTTGACGAAATTTTTGAGTTTTAAAACTTCTTCTTCAAGAGATTGTTTTGCAAGTTTCGCGCTCTCCCAATCTGTATTTTTTAACTTATTTGAAAAAACAATTTTTGGAATTTTATCCATGGCAACAGCAAAGTCATCCATTGATTTTTCTCCTGAAGGATTTTTTATCAGCGTTTGCCAGAATTGCATAAGTTGATATGTAATCCTTCCATATAGAACGGCATCTGCATTACTTAATAGATCAGCATAATGTTGATGTATTTCTTCATCCGGGATGATTGCTGTATGGTCGCAAAACCCATCAAGCGTCATATTGATTGCAGCAATTATTTTTCTCATCTTATTTCAATTTTAAGTGTCATCATATAAAAATGTTAGTCAGTTTTTTGTTGAAGGTTGTTGTTTTACATTTATTTTCAGATCCGTTCTTAATTTGTCTATTATATTTTTCTGTATCAAAACTTCCTTGTGATTTCTTTATTCGTCCGTTATCGTCAAGCTGCCAAATTTCAACACCACTGATTTTCACTTTCTTACCGCTTCCTCCCGGACCTGTATTAGTTCCGGTAAACGTCCAATAAAACTCTGCACCTTCTGAAGTGGTAACAAGACTATCCATTGTAACAATAATATCAGGAAAGGCAGTCATAAAGCTCTCAGCTACTTTTGAAATTTCTTCTCTGGCGGTTGCTGGATTTCTATCATTTATTGTTAATGATCCGCCTTCTGCAAAAAATAAAGAAACGAATTCGGGTCTTTGACTGCACCAGGCTTGTGCATAACTTCTTCCAAAAATATTCAGATTAAAAATCTTTTTATTCTACGGAATTGGAGTTGGAGTATATGATAGACTTAAAAACTTCCACACATCATTTTCTTTCATTAAGATAAAGTAGTCTAAATTATGCGATTGGGGTACTCCATAAGCGTAAAGAATTGCATCCGCTCTTACAAAAGCTAAGTGTTCATCATCAATATGAATGGTAAATTCGTTTACCGGTTCGAAGTAAGGTCGAAGAGTTCTTTTTTGCGTTTCTTCAAAATATTGTTGAATTGTCATCGTGATTATAAAATTATTTCCATCTTTTAACCTTGCAATTCCTACGTTTGCATGATCCGTCATCATTTTTGACATCGATTCAATATCGTAATTACCCGCAAAAAATAAGAACTGTTCAACTCTTTTTGTTAAATCTTTCTCATCGGTATTCCATTCCTGACCTCTTATTAAATTATTAAACAGCAGAAATAGAAAAATAAAAGTAAATGAGAAATTTGATAATTTAATTTTCATATTGGTACTCACGAAAATTTATTCAGTTATTATTTGACACAATAATAAGAATTAAATGAGACTGAAAAAAAAGATCAAATTTGGGTAGTTTAAATTTATGTTGAAAAACTGGGATGAGTACAGTTAATTCAGAATCTTTTCAATTTCTTTTATAAGAAAAGGTAAATCATTTTTAACGGTGTTCCAAACCTCTTTGAGGTCAATTTCGTCATAATCATATATTAAGAGGTTTCTCATTCCTTTCATCTCAATCCATGGTAAATGAACATACATTTGTCTTGATATGTCGCTTATTCTATTTGGAGCTTCACCAATAATTTCGATTCTGCGAATTACAGCATCCTGAATTGCTGTGTCCCGTGTAAACTCTTGGAAAGAAATTTTCTTCAGGTAATTAACAGCTAATTTAGATGACTCAAGTATATCTGAAAAATAGCTGATGTCACGCTGCATAGATTACCTTTAGATTTTCAAGTATTGCTTTTCTTTTATATAAGTTACGGTTGTTTTCAATTGCTCTGCGACTTATAAGATCAACAGGTCTTCCAAACAATTCTTCAAATTCTTCTTTCATCCGAACTTTACTAAAAAGACTGTGTTCCGCTTTATCATGAAATATGTTGAGTAGGTCAATGTCACTGTCATTTCTGAAATCAGAAGTTAAAGCTGAACCAAACACCGCCAGTTCTTTGACAAGATATTTTTGGCAGATATTTCTTAATCGTTCATCAGGAATTTTTATATTATTTATTGTCATAATTTTTTTCTTATATTAAAAAATCACTACAAGTAATTTATAAAACATTATTATAATTTATTTACAAAAAGAGGAGTTCAATTAATTAACCACTGTCCAAATTTCAGAGTTAAATCTCGCCGTTGATAATGCGTACGGACAACAGGAAAATTTATAAAAACTCTTCAACTATCCACAACGGATACATTGCCGGTTAAAAGTTGTCCAAAGGACTCCTTTGGAGGGATGAGTATCAGTGATGAATAAAGCTCTACTGTTTTAACATCGGCGGGTTTCAAAGTACAAAGTTTCAATTTATTATTAATGTTAATTAGAAGTACAAAGTTACAGGTTTGCACGCCAGCCCGCACAACGCAAAACGTGTGTTACCAACAGTGGTTCATTAGTCTGGTGTGGTGTTGCAAGTTACAGTTATAAATTTTGAGTTCACTTAGTTCTCTTTCTCCATTTTCTCCGCAAATGCAATGATATGTCCGTCCGGATCGGAAAAGTAGCAAACCTTGTCTCCCCAGTCTCTTTCAATAATAGGACTTATTAGTTTTGCCCCACTTTTAATTGCATTATCAAATTCAAGCTGAATATTTTCAACATACAAATACAGTTCACATCTCGGAATCCCATTCCCGCTGTCTGGATGCGGTATTTTGTCTACTAATATTTTTGCAATTCCTTTATTTGGCATTAGCCCAATTTTACAATTGACTGACAAGTGAAATTCTGTCATACCCGGAACATTTAGGTCTGCCTGCATACGAAATAGATTTTGATAAAACTTGCAACTTACCTCTTGGTCGTTGACGTAAAATATTGTCTCTATAAGTTTGATATGTTTAAGCATTAGTCGATGTGTTGTTGAGTTGTCAGTAGTTGTTTTATTTTTATTGTTATTCTGTTCTCATCCTATAAATTGGAAGAGTATCAATAAAAAAAAATCGTTTTGACAGCAAATATGATATGTCCATTGCACGGTCCTAAAATTGGTAGTAACTAATTATTTACCGCAATAATAATAAATAAAAATAAACTTCTATAATTATTCTGAAAAAATATTGAGTTTTAAAGGTTGGGATATGTACAGTAATTATTAGATGAGTTATCATACTCCCATCAGGCACTTAAAAACTTTCCTACTTTTTCAAATACATTCGTAAAATTTTCATCAATCTTCGCTGAGTACTTGTGGTTAACAGGGAAGGGATTTTCGTGCATGTAATCGTAACTGAAATCAAGCTCTTCAACTTTAATTTGAATATCCCTGAACGCTCCGTTTAACGTATTCATTATTTCAAACGAAGGAATAACGGAATCTTTCTTCAACGAAATTGCATAGATTTGCTTTTCAAATTTTCTGAGAAGCGCTTCTCTGAATTCTCTCATATTGTGGTAATCGAGCATTGAGCGGAAAACTTTCCCTTCAAAATGATCATCTTCAATGTAATGATGAAGCAGAGCATCTCTTTTTAAAAAAATATCAATATGTTCGATGAGGTATGAGTAAAGAGCAACATTTGCCTCACTATCCAAAATAAATTTTGAGACTGGAGAAAGACGGTTAAAAACAGCACCACTGCAAAACAAGCATACTTTTGAATCATCAAAGTAGTTATTGTGATTTGATAATTTAAGTATAAGTGCAAGCAGACCACCAATCGAATATGCAAAAATGTCAAATGAAAATTGTTTATCGATCAATTCGTGCTTATTATTTCTGCAATCTTCCAGAAAGTTGATTACATCATAATATGTCTGTAATCCAGACCAGATAAATCTTTGAGGCATTGAATGAAGCCTCATACTAATTGCAACATTCGATAGGGTGGAATTGATAATGTTTGGATATTTCTTTTTTCTCTTTTCGCTCAACTCATACATTTTTCTTTTGTCACTCCAGCTAAGCGGCGAGCGCTGCATGTGAAAAGCTATTGGAAAAAAAACAATTGCACTTTGTGTTCTTGCGCAGATTGCTTCAGCCCAAGGCAGATACTTATCCCAGTTTTTTTCGTTGAAACCATGAAAGAGGAATGTAACTTTCTTAATCTTGTTTTGGTTCTGTGGTTTTAATATGTAGTAGCTGAAGTTCCTGTTTTCTTCTACAGCAATATCTTCAATATGAACTCCGTTTTGAATGGTCCCGACATCATTGAAGAACGTGAATGAGTTGTTAAAATTTATATTGTGTTTTTTGCAATAATAGTTGTTGTTTCCTGGAAGCAGATCGTAGGATGAGGAATGAAAATTAAATTTATAAATAACAACATCGCCAAATTTTATGCCTTGCGGAGCGATTGGTCCATTTGAAAAGAAAAGTGATCTGAGTTTCGAAAAGGTTTCAGAGTATTCCATTTGAAAAAAATATTTATTCCTTTCTTTAAAGTTAGTGTTTTAAATATTAACCATTCAGAAAATAATAGAGATAATCGAAATGTGCATTAATAAAATATATCTGATTTATGATTTTAAATCCGGGATGAGCATTAGTAAGTATATGGAAATAGTTGACTCATTAAATTATTTTTTATTAGATTGGATGCAAATAATTATAAATAAACTAAGGAGTTAAAAATGAAAATAGGAATTTTTGGTACCGGTGTGGTAGGACAAACTATTGCGGAAAAGTTAGTTCAACTTGGTCATCAGGTGTTCATTGGAACAAGAGATAAACAAGCGACACTTGCAAAAACCGGGAAGGATAATTTTGGAAGACCACCATTTAACGAATGGCTGAAAAATAATTCAAAAGTTCAGCTTGGAACTTATTCAGAAGCTGCGTCATTCGGAGAACTGCTTGTTAATGCAACAAGTGGTACCGGTTCAATCGATGCTCTTAAATTAGCTGGTGAAAATAATCTTTCAAATAAAATATTACTTGATATTTCCAACCCACTTGATTTTTCAAAAGGAATGCCTCCAACTTTAACAATCAGTAATACAGATTCTCTGAGTGAACTTATCCAAAGAACATTTACCAAAACTAAAGTTGTGAAAAGTCTAAACACATTAACTGCTTATCTGATGGTGAATCCAAAATTATTGCCAGAACCAACAAATATTTTTCTTAATGGTAATGATGGAGGTGCAAAATCCGAAATCAAAAAACTTTTAACAACTTTCGGTTGGAATGAAAATGATATAATAGATATGGGAGACATTTCAACAGCAAGAGGAACAGAACAATTACTTCCGATATGGGTGAGATTGTGGGGCGCTCTTGGAACTCCAATATTTAATTTTAAGATAGTAGTTGGAAATAATTGATCTAAGTTCAGATTGATGGGGCAATCAATTCTTAAAACTGTTCTTGTAACTGGAGGCAATCGTGGAATTGGTCTGGAAGTTTGCAGGCAATTAGGACTACTTGGTTATCACATTTTCCTGTCTGCGCGAAATAGTGATAAAGGGAATGATAAAGTTGAAAAATTAAGGAATGAAAAAATTATAGCTGACTTCATCCAGATGGATGTTTCCAATGAAGAAAGTATTAAGATTGCAGCATCTGAATTTGAAAAGCTAAAAATTCGGTTGGACGTTTTAATTAATAATGCCGCAATATTTAAAGATTCTGAAATTATTAAACTTTCTACCGAAGAGTTCCGTAGTGTGTTAAATACAAATTCAATTGGTGCATTTATAGTTATAAGAGAATTTCTTCCATTCTTGGAGAAAGGAGGTAGGATAATTAATGTTTCAAGTAATGCCGGTGCTCTCCATGATATGGATAGTTATGCACCTGCTTACAGTATTTCTAAAACAACATTAAATGCAATTACAAAACAGTTTGCTTCAGCATTAAAAGGAAAAAAGATAGCAGTTAATTCGGTTTGTCCCGGCTGGGTTAGAACAGATATGGGTGGCTGGACAGCAACCCGTTCTGTGAAAAAGGGTGCGGAGACTATTGTCTGGCTTGCAACTGAAACTCCTATTGATAAAACAGGATTATTCTGGAGTGATAAAAAAGTAATGGACTGGTAAACTAAAAAAATTAAAATCTACAAAAATTTAGGGACAAGCTGTTTCCCATTTTCATCCAGTACATATAAAGCCTGAACCGGGCAGACTGAACAAGCTTCTATAATTTCTTCATTCGGTGTAGTTTCTGTTGAATCCTTAAATGCACAAATTCTCTCATCATCAAGTTCAAAGAAATTTGGTGCTGCTTTGATATAGTTTTGTGTGGCAATACAAGTTGTCCTGTCAATTTTAATCAGAAGTTTATTAATCTTTCTTTCCGCAAAGTCAATCATAAAACATTTTTGAAAATATCATTTAAGATTTTTAGCGCGATTACTTTTTATAATATTTCATCGCTTCAGGAATCCAGGAGGTGATGTCATTTATTCTTGTTTGATCTGATGGATGAGTACTAAGAAACTCAGGCGGTTGTCCACCTTGTTTTGATGCAGCCATTCTTTTCCAGAATTCGGGTGCAGCGTGTGGATCGTATCCAGCCATCGCCATAAAAATTAATCCGAGATGATCAGCTTCACTTTCCTGAGTTCTGCTGTATGGAAGCATAATTCCTACTGTAGTTCCAACTCCATAAACCGAAAGCCATAGTGCCTGTGTTTGTGCTGGCTCTTCTTTCATTGCTACCATTAAACCAACCGCGCCAGCCTGCTGTAATAACTGTTGACTCATTCTTTCGTTTCCGTGTTCAGCAATTGCATGGGCAATTTCGTGACCCATTACTACAGCCAAACCAGCTTCGTCTTTTGTAACAGGAAGAATCCCCGTATAAACAACAACTTTTCCACCGGGCATACACCATGCATTTACCTGATCGTCTTTAACAAGATTAAATTCCCACTTGTACCCATTCAATCTGTCAGATAAATTATTTTCTTTCATATATCTCTCAACAGCATGCTGAATTTTTACTCCTGTATTTTTTACTAAATTAACTTCAGTCTGATTCGTGCTTAATTTATTTTCTTTTAAGAACTGATCATATTGTTGAAAGCTCATTGAGAGCATTTCGCTGCTTGGTATCATATTAAGCTGTGATCTTCCTGTTAATGGAACTGTGCTGCAGGATTGTAAAACAATAAATGTTAAAATTGTAATCGTCAGGGTAATTAGGTTTTGCTTCATCATTACTCTTTCAAAAAATGATTGATAATTATTCTTTAAATTAAAAAAAAATATAATAAAAATGAGTTCGTTATATTTGATATATAAAATCATTTGAAAAAGAAGAATAAATGCAAATAGGAATAGTAGGATTACCACAGTCCGGAAAATCAACTTTATTTCAGACCATAACAAAAAGTCATCTTGATGCATCCGCCATGGCAAAAGCAGAAACCCACCAGTCGATTATAAAAGTTCCAGACGCACGACTTGATAAGTTGACAGAAATTTTTAATCCAAAAAAGAAAACAAGTGCTACGATTGAAGTTCTTGACGTAGTTGGGTTGATTAAGGGAGATAGCGGTTCAACACAGTTCACGAGTAATTTTTTAAGTAAAGTGAAAACAAATGATGCTCTTATCCAGGTAGTCAGATTATTTAATAGCGAGATTGTCCCTCATCCCGATGGTTCAGTAAATATGATGAGAGACATTGAAACATTCGAGACCGAATTTATTTTTTCGGATCTCGCAATAGTTGAGAAACGAATTGATTCAATCAAAAAACAAATTCAAAAAACACAGGATGACAAATTAAAGCGTGAATTGCTACTGCTTGAGAAATGTAATTCAATATTGCAAGAAGAAAAACCTTTAAGAGATGCTCATCTTACAAATGATGAATTAAAAATATTAGCATCATTCCAACTTCTTTCGGTTAAGCCAATGTTAGTTGCTCTTAATCTTGATGAATCCCAGGTGGCTGAGGCATCAAAATATCTCGATGAACTTACAAAGAAAAAGTTAAGCGTTCATACAAAAGCACTTTGTTTCTTTGGAAAGATCGAACAGGAAATGTCTGAACTATCAGAAAAAGAAGCAGCAGATTTTATGAATGAGTATGGTATCAAAGAATCAGCATTGAACAGTATAATCAGAGAGGCGTATGACTTATTAGGTCTTCAGTCATTCTTTACTTGTGGAGATACTGAATGCCGGGCATGGACAATAAAAAAAGGTTATACAGCTCAACAAGCAGCCGGTGAAATTCACACAGATTTCTATAACAAATTTATTCGGTCCGAAGTAGTTGGCTACGATGATTTTATTTCTGCTAGTTCGTTTGCAAAGGCAAAAGAACAAGGAACCTGGAGATTAGAAGGAAAAGAATATATAGTTAAAGATGGCGATATTATGATCATCCGGCATAGTTAATTTTTGGGAGAATCATAACTTCAAATTTTACATAACTCATTTCCATTTTACTATCACTCATAAAAAACCTTGCAAATTGCGGTAAAATTTAAGGAATGCGATTTGCGGATGCTTTAGCCGAACGAAAAAAATACTATAACAATAGTTGTTAACATTAAAAATTCCAACTAATTTTATTGATAAGATTGCGTTTCATCCGTACTTCGTATCCGTTTGAGAAATAACTTTTTTCAAAAAATATTCATGGAGATAAGGTGATGATTAATATCAGATCACTTGGTTGCGTTGTAATTATTCTTCTGCATTCCATTTCATTTGCACAATGGATATCAGTCGATAAATATTCCATTGCTGATTCACCTCCGGTTGTTCAGTTAATAAGTGATGATGCATCGGGTGCGATAATCAAAGTTGATTTACCAGGCTTCCGGATTAACGAATTTACTTCTGATGGAAAAATTTATCACGAGATAAATTGCGGCGGTGAAGGCATAATATCTGATGTTGGTTTTCCTGAAATTTCTCACATCACAAAAATTCTGGCAATTCCCAATGATGGTTCTGTGAATATTGAGGTTATTGAAACTTCACCAGTTCAGGTTTTCGAGGGAATTAATATTCCTCCGGCAAGAGAAAGTTGGAGGGAAGGGCAGCCAGAAACTCCTTATACAGAAAATGCTCTGACTTATGCTTCTGAAGATGTTTATCCAAGCACCTATGCAAAAGCTGATGACCCGGTTGTTTTCAGAGATTTTAGAATAGCTCGCATTTCAATTTTCCCAATTCGTTATTCACCTGCAAAGCATGAAATTCAAGCAGTGTCATCAATAACAATTAAAATTAATTATACTCCTGGGATGAGTATTAATCCTAAAACTACACCGAATAGACCAATTGCTCCATCATTTGCTAAACTTTATAGAAAATATATTTTTAATTATGAAGAAATGCTGCAGCGGAGATACAATGGAATGGAAAACGGTCATGATATTATGTTGTGCATAATGCCGGACATGTATATAGAAGAATTTCAGCCCTATGCTGAATGGAAACACAAATCAGGAACAGAAATTTTTATCACAAAATTTAGTGAGATTGGAGCAAATCAGTCTAACGCCGATATTATTAAGAATTATATTCTAAATGTTTACACCACTTGGGAGAATATTCCTGATTACATATTACTTATCGGAGATTATGGTTCACCTGTTGGTAATGCACCTGTAAAATACTGGACGGGTGATGGATGGACATTTGTTAATGAAGATTACTTTGTTGAACTCGAAGGAAATGATTACTTCCCTGAAATGATGATTGGTCGGTTTACTAATTACAATGGCACCAATGGAGGAGGGGAGCAGATTCTGCAGGTAATGGTAAATAAATTTTTAAAGTATGAAAAATATCCTTACACGACAGAGACCGCATGGTATAAAAAAGCAACAGTTTGTTCAAATAATAATTATTCTTCACAAGTTACAACGAAACGATTTACTGCAGACCGTATGAGATTGTATGGGGGATTTACTTCAGTAGATACTATGATGAGTAATTCTCAGTGTACCTACGATGTAAACGACATTGTATCAGCTCTTAATAATGGTCGAAGTTTTCTGAATTATCGTGGTGAAGGATGGGATGATGGCTGGCATACAAACTGTTATTATTTTGGAACATCACACGTAAATAGTTTAAATAACTCCAATAAGTTAACCTTTGTTACAAATATCGGCTGCGGTGCTGCAATGTTCGATGCAGGTAATTGTTTTGGCGAAGCCTGGCTTGAAATGGGTTCACTCACAGGACCATTAAGAGGTGGTTGTGCATTTATTGGTCCAACTTCCAATACGCACACAGCTTATAATAATGCAATTGACAAAGGAATTTATACGGGGATGTTTCCACAACCGGGTACCTTTGAGCCAAATCTTGAAAGTCCTGGTGAAGCTCTCTTAGCAGGAAAGCTATTAATGTATGAACGTTTTGGGGGAGGGGATTCCTATGTTCAATATCATTATAAGATTTATTGTGTGCTTGGCGATCCAAGTATGCATATCTGGAAAGATATTCCTAATCAGGTTACTGTAACTCATCCAAATGAAATATTTGTAGGATATAACCAAGTACAAATAACAGTAAAGAACACATCAAGCGGATTACCTGTTGGTAGTGCACGAGTTTGTATTTCAGGAAATGGTGTTTATGAAACTGCAATTACTGATGGGCTTGGAATTGCTACTTTGGATATAACACCTAATACGGCCGGTACTCTCAATGTGGTTGTGACAGGTGGGAACGTTATTCCAAGTGAAGATACAATTAATGTAAGTCTCGGCGCAGAAAATGTAACGCCTTACGGAAATCCAGTTGTTACAGATCTTGATGGAAACGATGATGGTCTCATAAATCCGAATGAAAATTGTTCAATCACTTATACTCTTAAAAATTGGGGTTCAATAATATCTAACAACGTTTATGCGGTTTTATCTATTCCGGATTCGATAACTAATGTTGAGATGGTGGTTGATTCTATCGTTTTTGGAAATATCGCGCCTAACGATTCAATAACTGGTGCACCATTTCAATTTTTTATAGAACCAGAATGTCCTGTCGGTTCAATAATTCCATTTAAATTGCACATAGTAAGTACGACAACTTCCTGGGATTATAACTATAATGCAGTTGTTCATGGATGTAATCTGGATTTCAACGAATTTTTTGTAGATGATGCAGGAAATGTTCTTCAAAATTACAGAATGGATCCGGGCGAAACGGTTAAGGTGAGATTTAAAATTTTAAATATTGGAGATGATATAGCACCTGATGTTAAAGGAACCATCAGCACCAACGACCCATATATGACAATTGTTGATTCGATAGCTATATTCGGTACAATTTTGCCAGACAGCAATTCAATTAATGAATCCGATACTTATACAATAACCGTAAGCCAAAATTGTCCCGTTCAATATAACGCTGCCTTTTCACTAAAGCTCGAAACTCAGAATGGATTGTATCCATACATATTAACTGAGCCAATAACTCTTCCGGTTTCCATGCCTACAGCTTCTGACCCAACTGGACCGGATGGATATGGATATTATGCATATTCAAGTCATGATATGCTTTGGGAACAACGCCCCGAATTCAATTGGGTTGAAATCAAAACTATTGGAACGGTAATACCTAAACCTGGCGGATTGAGTGATTTTACTCAAACTGTTAATTTGCCATTCAACTTTAAATATTACGGAAACGATTTTTCGCAATTAAGAGTTAGCGGCGATGGCTGGATTGCATTCGGCAGCGGGACACAAACTAAGTCTTTGAACTATTCGCTTCCTTGTCTGGATACGATCAATAATATGGTTGCAGTCTTCTGGGATGATTTCTTTTCTAACGGACCACAGGGAGGAGGAAGACTTTATTATTACTCCGATCCTGTTAATCATAGGTTTATAGTAGAATGGGATACAGTGCCGCATTATACAGATCTTGAAGATAAGGAAACCTTTCAAATTATTCTTCTCGATCCATCTTACTATCCAACACCCACAGGTGACGGCGAATTATTATTGCAATATAATGTAGTTAAAGAACCCGGAAGCTGCACAGTGGGAATTGAGAACAATAACGAAGACATTGGTATTTCCTATTTATACAATGAATATTATGATGCTACTGCTAATGAATTAGTTAACGGCATCGCAATTAAATTTACCACAAAGTCACCGACTATAGTTTCGGTTGACGATGATGAAGAAATTAATCATTTAATACCAACTGCTTATTCATTGGATCAGAATTTCCCAAATCCTTTTAATCCTGAAACAAGAATTAGTTATTCGATCCCGGAACAATCAAATGTGAAAATAAGTATATACGATATCAATGGAACGCTGATAAATATCTTGCACGAGGGTATTCAATCTGCAGGCAGATACGAAGTTGTATGGAATGGTGAAAGCAGTTCAGGTTACAAAGTTGGATCAGGAGTTTATTTCTATAGAATGCAGGCTAACAGTTTTGTACAGACAAAGAAAATGATTCTGCTTAAATAATAATGGCAAAAGAAATTTGTTCTTCAATAGCACTGAAGAGAAAATAATTTAGAGAGAATTTTTATTCTATATGTACGTTTTTACTGTACTGCTGGTTGTATTAATTATTCTTTCTCTCTACGGTTTGATTGAATTTTATTTTCATCAAAAAAGAATTCATTCAATCCCGATTCGTGTTCATATCAATGGCACGAGAGGCAAATCAAGCGTAACACGTCTAATTGGTGCTGCTCTGCGTGAAAGCGGTATAAAAACCATAACAAAAGTTACCGGAACATATCCACGACTTATCCTTGAAGACGGCAGCGAAGTGGGAATTTATCGTAAAGCCGGAGCTAATATTATTGAACAACTCTCAATTACAAGGTTTGCATCGAAAAGAAATGCACAAGCTATCGTTATGGAATGTATGGCTGTTCAACCTCAGTATCAATGGATTACTGAAAATAAAATGCTGCACTCCACATTAGCTGTGATTACAAATGTAAGATTAGACCACATCGATGTAATGGGATATTCTCTCCCGGAAATTGCAACAGCACTCGGGAACACCATACCAAAAAATCAATATTTGTTAACTGCTGAAAAAATAGTTTTTAATAAGCTGAAAGAAATAGCCGATAAAAGAAATTGCAAAATTCAATTAGCCGAGCCTGATCTTGTAACTGAGAAAGAGATGAAAGGATTCAGTTATATAGAACACAAAGAAAACGTAGCTCTTGCTCTTGCAGTAAGTTTGCATTTGGGTATTGAAAGAAAAACAGCGCTTAACGGAATGTATAAAGCAATTCCTGATGCAGGCGCATTGAAACTCTCAAGTGTAAACGCCTTCAATAAAAAAATTAATTTTTATAATGCATTTGCAGCAAATGATCCTCAATCAACTCTGATGATCTGGGAAAAATTACGAGCAGAAAACGAGTTACGGGGAATTAAAATGATACTGCTAAATACAAGGCAGGATAGGTTAGACAGAGCGAAACAATTAACTGCAATGGTTGGACGTGAACTAAAAAATCAGTTCGATAATTTAATTCTGATTGGACAATCCTCAGAAATTGTTGAAGAGTTATCTGTTTCCAATGGAGTACAGCGAAATAAAATAATTAATCTTGGCTGGAATGAACCAGAAGCAGTATTCGAAGCGATTCTTGCTTATACAACTGAGCAATCAACTGTTGTAGCTGTTGGTAATATGGGTGGAATGGGTGGAAAAGTGGCTGACTTTTTTGAGAACAGGAGCGTTGTTTATGGTTGAACTAGCAATCACACTCGGTTTAATATTCAGCTTACTTTCTTATGAAGTTTTTGGTTTGGCAGCAGGTGGAATCGTTGTCCCCGGATACATTGCACTGCAGCTTTCTCAACCGGACAGACTTATTGGAATTATCCTGGTAAGTTTGTCAACATATCTGATTGTTAAAATTCTTGGACACTATACATTTCTCTACGGGCGGAGACAGATGGTTGTGTGCCTGCTTGTTGGATGTTTACTTGCTAATTTTTCGCGGCAATTTTTACTGATTGAGTTAACTTCGAATATGGTTCAATTGCAAGCAGTCGGATGGGTAGTCCCTGGCTTGATCGCTCATTGGTTTGGAAAGCAGGGAATTTACAGAACTCTTTGTGTTCTCTTCATTACTTCAGTACTCGTTAGGTTGATTGTAATTTTAATTTTTAACGGTGAATTATTACCAACATAAATTTTTGAATAGAAATTGCAAATACAAAATTTAAATTCAGGATCGAAAACTGTTCTGAGTGTTTTATCACTGCTGGCGCTAATGGCTTTTCTTGCCGTTGAATATGACAAGGAAGATGTCAAACTCAAATTCTACGAACAGAAATTTGAAGCTTCAAAGCTGGCAAAAGAAGCAATGGATTATTTAAAAGAATCAAGAATGCGCAAAGGCGTATTTGTAGATGTTATAAATGATCCGAATGAAACTGCTTTAATAGGTCAGGATATTACCCCAATCACAACTGACCGCGGATATATTGAAGCAAAACTTACAGCAACAAATCCAAATTTTGCAGCCGTCGTTGTTGATATGCTTAAGGAAGCAGAACTTGAAAAAAATGATGTTGTGGCAGTTGCTTTTACCGGTTCATTTCCCGGACTCAACATAGCAGTTCACTCAGCTTTACAAACATTAAAACTGAAACCAATTATTATCACATCAGTTGGTGCATCCAATTGGGGTGCGAATGATCCCTATTATACCTGGCTCGACATGGAGAGATCATTATACAATCGCGGAATATTTAAAAACAAATCAGTTGCTGCGTCAATTGGCGGAGGTCTTGACAGAGGCAGAGGTCTCAGCCCGGAAGGGAGACAATTAATAGTTGATGCAATAAATAGAAACAAAATTGAATTTATAAATGAAGAGCATCTTGAAAGCAGCATTCAGAAACGGATCGAACTGTATAACAAATACAGGAAGAAAGATAAAATAAAAGCTTTCATAAATGTTGGTGGAGGTATTTCAAGTATTGGATCTGTAGAGAACAGCAAGTTTATACCAACCGGATTTTCAAAAATTCTACCAATGAAAAACTATCCGGTCAGAGGATTGCTGATTTATATGGCTGAGAAAAATATTCCTGTAATTCACTTATTGAATGTGAATCAGTTGGCGCAGCAGTATGGATTACCAATAAATCCATCTCCACTGCCACGTCAAGGTGAAGGAGAAATTTTTATTCAAAAAAGATACAGTGTTCTGCTAACTGCCGGAGTTAGTTTGTTTCTGACAGTTGCAATTGGCTTCGTCTATTTAATGGAACGAAAACGTCATCAGCTTGGTACTGAACAAGTGAAAACTCCGCAGAAAGTTTCCGAAAATGATCATCAAGATTCTGATTTATTACTTTGAAAAAAATGAAGCATAAATATTCCATATTTCAGTTTCTCCTGATACTATCATTCTTTGTGATACAGATAACTGCGTTAGGGGCACCGAAAACAAAAGTGCTCATTCCCAAAAATGCCAGCAGTTCTGTTTTCATTATTGTTGCGAATGAAAGTTATAAATATTATCCGCTATTAAACAAAGAAGCGCTTTTGCTTACTACAAGGGGTCCGGGTAAGTTAAAAATTATTACTCGTTGTCAGTTAGTCAGTAAAGATCAGAATGATTTAGATTACATAGTTTATTACAGAATAAATGGCGGCAATAAAATAAAAGTCGATTTCAATAATGTAAACGCTGATGAAAAATCTAAGTTTAAGAATACTATATCTGGATATCCGACAGTCGGTGAAAATATATTAGTCGAATTATCACGTGGTGAAAATTCAATTGAATTATGGAGTGGTTCGGAGGAAATAAAAATATTTACTCGTTCTCTTTTTACTGCAACAAAGGAGAAAAAAATTGATTGGGTTTCTTTATCACCATCATATCCAAACCAGCCTGTAAGTCTTGTTACAGACGAGGATATTGTAACATACTTCAGATATTCCTCCGATAAACCAATGAAAATTAAAATTTATGGTCCAACTACATTGAGGATATTAAATCGTGTTGAGTTTGATTATAAACTGAAAGGTAAATTAAACTATCGTGTGGAAGTACGGGAAGATAAGAAATTAAAGAATACATATATGCTTTGTTCAGACCGTTCTGATGTTACAAAGTACAGGAACGACGGGAAAAGAACTCCGGGTAAAGCAAATGAAATTTATATTACTGTACCATCAGGTGTTCATAGTTATGAAATCATCACCCTCGATAAATATTTAATCCTCGGAAGAATTTTATTTCCTAAAAAAGATATCAGATTGGAAAGTAATTAAGTGTTAACAAGAACAAATAATCCCACCCTGACCAAATACGGCTTTCTAATTTTTTGTTTTATTATATTATTCTCAATCTGCAGTAATGAATTATATGGTCAAAAAAAGAAAACGAATAAAGAGAAAAAGGTTGATAATTGGAGCCTGAGTTTCTCTGTAAGACCGTACTATGACAGCAACATCCTGAAATACTCACAAAAATATATTGACAGATTTAAAAATCTGGAAGACGAAGGAAGATTTCACATAGAAACTGTTGATGATCTTGTTTGGAGTTACTCGGTCGGACTTACTTATACTGATAATATAATCGGGAATTTAAAAACTATTCTTGGTGCAGGCTATGATTCTGATGCTTACACTCTTAACTCAATAAAGACATGGGAAACTTATAACATATTTCTGCGTCAGTATATAACAACTTCAACTTCTCTCTCAGCTTCGTATTCATATCTGCCGGAATTTTATGTACGTCATTTCAGAGATGAAGACTGGGTCATGTATTATGGATTCACGCCTGAAACATTCCGACCATATATATTTTCAAAAGATGATTTCAGTTTCTGGCTGCAACATATATTTGATTGGAAGACGACACGAGCCCGTGTTTATTTTACTTATGACAGATATTACCTTGATGAATCTAACACAGAATACGATAGTAACGATTATATTTATGGTTTCAGGATTTACCAATCATTATTCAAAAATCTGGATGTCAATATTGGTTACCTGTATTCAACTTCTGATGCAAAAGGTTTTGATGAACCAACAGAAACAAAAGAAGATTCAGACGATTCTGATGCAACAAACTTCGAGCATGCTTATTATGCAGGATTTGATTATATCCTGCCAGAAGTTTTTTCACGGAATAATGACATCAGTATCGATTTTCAATATTTAAGAGCTTTTTATACAACCGATCATTATTTGGAATTGGACCCTCTCCATGCCGGTCGTTATGATTACAATTATCGCATTTTTGTTAATTATAACTTTAATTTGATGGATAACTTTTCAGCAACTGCATTTTATCATTGGTTTAAAAGAGAATCCAGCTCTGCCGCTGAAGCGAATAAAGAATATGTTTCGGACGAAAAAGATTACATACAGTATCGTGTTGGTATAAATTTTAATTACACACTGAAATTTTAAAGAGTAACTCAAATATTTATCGAAAGAATAATTATGCTAAATATATTTAAAGTGATTCTGTTTTTTATTCTCTTATTTTTAATTGCTTGTGGTACCCCGAATGATCCTGAATCAATTATTGGCGGAGATGGAGGATATAAAATAGTTACCAAATATGCTACCACAGGATATGCACAGGATATTTTTTTGAAAGATTCTTTAGCATATATATCACAGGGTCAGGGAGGATTAATGATTTTAAATGTTTCAAACCCGAAAGAACCTAAATTTATTTCTGAGTTGATTTATGGCTTGAGAGGTTACGCATACAATTTAATTAATAAAGACAGTGTGATCTATCTTGCGGCTGGTGGTTTTGGTGTTGGTATTGTAAATGTATCTAATCCAATGAATCCTTTAATCATACCGGAAATTCGTGCTATTGCACCCGCAAAAAATTTTCATATTATGGGCGATTTTCTTTTTACTGCCGTTAGTGAAGAAGGTGTAAATATTACAAAAATAAACAACCCCACATACCCTGATTTCAGACAAACATTCTTTGTCCCTGGTTATGCACAATCAGTTTGTACTTCAGCCGATAGTAATTTACTGTTTGTTGCTTGCGGCGAAGTTGGATTTACGATTTTTAATATATCAGACTTTCAGGATGGCTTTAATATTTATCCGCTTATGGATTTGCTTGATACACCGGGTTATGCCGAAGATGTAGCAATTCATTCGGATCTTCCTATTGCATTTCTTGCTTGTGGAACAGGGGGTTTTGTTACAGTTGATTATTCCGACACTTTAAATGTGAAAATAATCAACTCATATTCTGCAGGTGGATATGCGAAGGAAGTGGTTTATGATAATAATAAAATTTTTCTGACGACGGAATTACGAGGACTTCAAATATTTGATGTGTCAAATCTGTATTCTCCTGTTCGGATTGGTACTGTTGAGACAAAATATGCTTTGGCAGTGGCACTAAAGGATAATTACATTTATGTAGCGGATGAAGTGGAAGGTTTGGTTGTAATTTCTGTTCCCTGAAATTGAATTTCATTTCTCCGGTGCAGCAAGTATAAATTCCTGATTAGCTATTACTTTCTTTTTATAAATTACCTGAATTTTATAAACACCTGGTATTCGCTTTTCAGGCGTGACTGAAATTGAATTCGAAATTGTAAATGTTGGGCTGCTTGTTGTATAAACTATTCTTTTTTTATAAAATGTTTCATTATCCGGTCCGCTCCACTCAAAATAAAACTTCATTTGTTCATTAGCTTTTACATCGGGCTTTGTAATATTTACAACTGCTTTCACATTGGCTTTGTTTCCGATCACAAATATTGAATCAACACCAATTGGCTTACCGGTTTTTTCACTCAGCTTTTTACATAAAATTATTTCTGCTTTCACCTGTTCGATGCTGGTTTTGGATTTTGTTACTTTCTTCTTTTTAATTTTCTTTTGCTGTTTTTTCTCGGATTTTGATTTTTCTTTTGGAGGAAATAGTTTTGAGTAAGTTGAAGAATCAACAAGTTGGAATTTCTTTTCAGCAAAAAGTTCCCTGAACAAATAAAACCGAACTGAATAATTTCCTTTTTCTCTTTTTTCAGGTGATATAGAAATTGAGCTTGATATCAACAACAACGAATCTTTTGGATAAATATCAATTCTTTTTCTATAAAAAGAATTACCCTCAGAATCAATCCAATCTATGTGAAGCATTGATAATTCATTTTTTGAAAAGTTGTTTTCGATACTTGCAAATAATTTTGCATTATCATCCAATTTGAAAATTGTACCGGGTTTAATTGGTCTTCCTGTTTTTTTGCTGATTTTATTGCTGAGTGAAATTCCAGCGGAGGAATCTTTTTCAAGAGTCGAGTTATAATAATATGTTGAATCAGCAAGAATAACCGGTCTTCTCTCACGGCTTGCACAACCTGGAATTAAAAGTAGAAAAATTATAACCAGACAAACGATATTATAAATAAAATATTTTTGCGCTTTTATTTTTTTCATCAGATCATTTTTATTAAGTAATTCTTGCTTCGTTGTTTAACTCCACCAAACCATTTTGTCAGCGGCAGCATAATAATCATCATGATTACAAACCCGATTAAAGTTTCAGTGACGTAACCTTCGCGATAGTACAGATCAAATCTTTTTGAAAATATTCCGAGTAAAGCGAGATGAACACAATAGAAAAATAGCGGAACTCTGCCAACTAACGATAAAAATTTCAGCAAATTTTGAAAATACATATTAATGAAAATGATGGTACCGACACCTATCACAACCCAACCGAAGAACCATAGATTATGAAATAAACTTGGTGGATATTTCTGATCAAAGAAAAATGAAAATGAACCAAAATCAGAAAATGGAAAGATGTTTCCGTACCCTCTTTCCATTCTTATAAATGTAGCTATTAGCAATGAAGCGAAACCAATAATGAAACTATAAATTATTTTTTCTTTATCCGACTGCCAGCTCTTTAACCAGCCCGTTGCCATAACTGAACCGAGTGTTGCGAGCGCAAACCATGGGAGAATCGGATATTTATTGAAATCACCTGAATCAATAAATGACTGCATTAAAATCTGCTGCCAGTAAATATCAGGATTGTACTGAATCCTTAATAGCAGCGGATGGACTAGTAAAATAATTATTGCGATGGCTAACCTGATTTGCCATTTCATTTTAACAATTATTGTGAGAAGTAACATTGCAAAACCAATAGTAGAAATAATTCCAAGGTGATCAGGTTTAAATGATGCGAATCCGCTCCACGAAGAATTTACCCAGGTAATCTGAACAAGTACGAGAAATAATCCACGTTGAATTAAATGCCATTTTGCATTCCAATCTGTTGATCCTTTTAATATTCTGTTTTGGTATGTCCACCAAACCATCGCACCATTCATCATTAGAAAACCGGGTGCACAGATGTAGCCAATGTATCTAAGGGCAAATTGTTCCCAGTTAGGAATTAACGGATCGGCAGGATCGAGATATAACCAGATTGAATTGAAATAGTACGAACTGTGACCAAGAAGCATCAGTATGCCAACGAAACCGCGAAACTGATCTATAAAATCAAATCGCTTTTTATTCGAACCAGATTTATTGGATAAAGAAATTTTAATTTTCCTTGTGATTTAAAGTTGCAGCATTGTTCAACTTTTAATTGAATGATAAATAAGGTAACAAAACTTCAAGAATGAAACTCAAAATTTCTGTAATAAGAAGAGGGCATAAAGCCCTCATATTATTTTTTAAAGTAAATTTAATTAAGAATATGTTCCACTCATTCCACTTAACATTGCACTAATGAACGCCCAAAACATAATAAAGAAAATAATTACGAGAACGAACCAAATCGCATACCAAATTAATGTAGCCTTTGCCCAATTTTTTTTACTCGGATTTGTTCCATCTCCAAACGCCCAAACAAAAAGCATGATTAAACCAATTAATGGCAAAGCGGTGATAAGCAGAGTTATCATCCAATCGCCGACTGATACTTCTTGTCTAAAGGAACCTGGTAAGTTGTTCTGATCCATTTATCCTCCTATTATTTGGATGAATAGTAATTAATAGTATTTGTAAACAGCAGATGAAAATACTGTGTTAATATAATAATTATTTATAAATGATTGACTAATGATTTATCAGTAATACTAACAGGTGTAGTTGCATATTCATTGTGCGGACAGATAAGTATTATATCATTCTTAAAAGTGGGAATTCAGTTTTAGTTATATGGTCTCATTTCCACTTTTGAAAAAAAAAGCATCTAATAAAACAACTAATAAAAGTATTTAGCTGGTATAATAGTTGGAATCAGTGTGTAGTCAGATTTCCTCGCTTTTTAATAAATAAATGGAAGAGAAATGAATCGGAATAAAGTAACTATTGATGGAAACGAAGCCGCTGCTTATACAGCCTTTCATACAAACGAAGTAATTGCGATATATCCAATTACTCCTTCATCAAATATGGGTGAGCATTGTGATGATTGGTCAGCAGTAGGTAAGAAAAATATTTGGGGAATAGTACCTTCAGTCAGCGAACTGCAGAGTGAAGGTGGTGCATCAGGTAGCGTTCACGGTGCATTGCAGAGCGGTGCATTAACAACAACTTTTACTGCTTCGCAAGGTTTGCTGTTGATGATACCTAATATGTTTAAGATAGCAGGAGAATTAACTTCTACCGTTTTTCATGTCTCTGCCAGAACTGTAGCAGCACATGCACTTTCTATCTTTGGAGATCATAGTGATGTTATGGCAGCAAGACAAACCGGATTTGCTCTTTTAGCTTCCAACAATCCGCAGGAAGTTATGGACTTTGCTCTGATAGCTCAGGCTGCAACTCTTAATGCACGTATTCCATTTCTGCATTTCTTTGATGGGTTCCGTACCTCACATGAAGTTATGAAAATTGAAGAGTTGACTAAAGATGATATGCATGCAATGATTGATGATGATTTGGTTATTGCTCACAGAAAAAGAGGACTCACTCCCGACAATCCGGTTCTTCGTGGTACCGCACAAAATCCTGATGTTTTCTTTCAGGCGAGAGAAACTGTTAATCCATTTTACATTGCTTGCCCGGGAATTGTTCAGCAGCAGATGGATAAATTTGCAAAATTAGTTGGCAGACAATATCATTTGTTTGATTACGTTGGTGCAAAGGATGTAGAGAAAGTTATTGTAATGATGGGTTCCGGTTCTGATGCTGCTGAAGAAACCGTAAATTATCTTAATCAAAAAGGAGAGAAGGTCGGTTTAATAAAAGTCAGATTATACAGACCATTTTCAATTGATCATTTTATTAATTCACTTCCTCAATCAGTCAAAGCAATTGCAGTATTAGACAGAACTAAAGAGCCCGGTGCTTCCGGTGAACCTCTCTATCTTGATATTGTAAACTCAATCTCAGAAAAATTTGTTGCAGGAGAACTTAAATTCAATTATCCAAAAATTGTTGGTGGAAGATATGGTTTGTCCTCAAAAGAATTTACTCCGGCAATGGTGAAAGCAGTACTTGATAATCTGGGTAATAGCAAACCGAAAAATCATTTCACTGTTGGTATTAAAGAAGATGTTACAAATACAAGTTTGGAGTTCGATCCTAATTTCTCCGTTGAAGCAAAAGAAACTTTCAAAGGAAAGTTTTACGGATTGGGTGCAGATGGAACGGTTGGTGCAAATAAAAACTCGATTAAAATAATTGGTGAAGGAACTGATTACTTTGCTCAAGGCTACTTCGTTTATGATTCTAAGAAATCAGGGTCAATGACTATATCTCATTTGCGTTTCGGACCTAAAGAAATAAAATCAACATATCTTATTAATCGTGCTAATTTTATTGCCTGTCATCAGCAGGTTTTTCTGGAAAAACTTGATATGCTCAGAGGAGCAATGGAAGGCTCCACATTCCTTTTAAATACTAAAGTGCCGAAAGAGCAAGTTTGGGATTCACTGCCGGAAAACGTTCAGAAAGATCTTATCCAGAAGAAAATGAAGTTCTTCATCATTGATGCTTATAAAGTTGGTGAAGAAACCGGAATGGGTGTTAGAATCAATACCATTATGCAAACCTGTTTCTTTGCTATCTCAAATATCTTTCCTAAAGAAGAAGCAATTAAATTAATTAAGGATTCAATAAAGAAAACTTACGGCGTAAAAGGTGATAAAATAGTTCAAATGAATTTCGATGCTGTCGATAAAACACTTGCTAACCTGTTTGAAGTGAGCATCCCTGATAAAGTTACAAGCAAGATTCAGATGCAACCACCAGTTAGTGCTAACGCTCCTGCATTTGTGAAAGATGTAACAGCAAAGATTATAGGATTCGATGGCGATAACATTCCTGTGAGTAAATTCCCAATCGATGGAACATTCCCTCTTTCAACAACAAAATGGGAAAAGAGAAATATTGCTCTGGAAGTTCCGGTTTGGGATCCTGAAGTTTGTATTCAATGCAACAAATGTGTTATTGCTTGTCCACATGCTACAATACGTGCAAAAGTTTTTGATGAGTCATATATTAAAAATGCACCTCCGACATTTAAGTACACAAAATTCAAATCGAAAGATTACGGCGAGAATATGTATTACTCGCTGCAGGTAGCTGTGGAAGATTGCACAGGCTGCGAACTCTGCGTTGATTTTTGTCCTGCAAAAAATAAAAAGGAAACACGCCTTAAAGCAATTAATATGTCTGAGCAAATTCCGATTCGTAATCAGGAAAGAGTTAATTGGGATTACTTCCTCTCAATTCCCGATCTCGACAGAAAAAAAATTAATGTTACCAAGATAAAAGATTCACAATTCCTCGAACCATTATTTGAATTTTCAGGTGCGTGTTCAGGGTGTGGTGAAACTCCTTATGTTAAACTTGTAAGCCAGTTATTTGGTGACAGAACTATCGTTGCAAATGCAACAGGATGCTCTTCAATTTATGGCGGCAATTTACCAACAACTCCTTGGGCAGCAAATAAAGATGGAAGAGGACCTGCCTGGTCTAATTCTTTATTTGAAGATAATGCTGAGTTCGGTTTTGGTTTCCGTCTTGCAATTGATAAGCATAATGGACAGGCAAAAGAACTACTTGGAAAATATGCAAATGATATTGGTGAAGATCTGGTAAATACAATTATAAATTCATCACAGAAAGATGAAGCGGAAATTTATGAGCAACGGGAAAGAGTTGATATTCTGAAGAAAATATTAAATGATCTTCTTAAATCTGTAAGCGGTGAAAAAGCAAGCGATTTAAAACATTTGTTAAGCTTAGCTGATTATCTTGTGAAAAAATCTGTCTGGATTATGGGCGGTGATGGTTGGGCATACGATATTGGTTTTGGCGGACTTGATCACGTTCTTGCTTCAGGAAAAAATGTAAACATATTAGTACTCGATACAGAGGTTTACTCAAACACTGGTGGACAATGTTCAAAAGCCACACAACGCGGTGCTGTTGCAAAGTTTGCTGCTGCCGGTAAACCAACCGCTAAAAAAGATCTTGGTTTGATGGCGATGACATACGGTAATGTTTATGTTGCTAAAGTTGCAATGGGCGCAAATGATCAACATACGCTCAGAGCGTTCATCGAAGCGGAAGCTTATGACGGACCTTCATTGATTATTGCATACAGTCATTGTATTGCTCATGGTATTAATATGGGTAAAGGTATGGAGAACCAGAAAGCTGCTGTTGATTCAGGTTACTGGCAGCTTTACAGGTATCATCCGGACCTTGCAAAAGAAGGTAAGAATCCATTCAAACTCGATTCTAAAGATCCTAAGATACCAGTTAAAGATTTTACATATATGGAAACCAGATTTAAGATGCTTACCAAATCACATCCCAAGATTGCTGAACAATTGATGAACGAAGCGCAGGAAGATGTAACAAACCGGTGGAAAGAGTACGTAAGATTAGCTTCCTGGGATCCGGGAAACGGTAAAGCTGAAAAAAATAATCTGGAATAATTTGAAAATATAATTCAAAGGTTTTAAAATGGATTTATCAACCACATACTTAGGTTTAAAACTAAAATCACCTATTGTTCCTTCAGCAGGTCCATTATCTCAGGAATTATCAGGTGTTAAATTAATGGAAGATGCAGGTGCCGGAGCAGTTGTTCTTTATTCTTTGTTTGAAGAACAGCTTGAACATGAATCCTTAGAACTTCATCATCATACAAATGGTTCAGCCGAAAGCTTTGCTGAAGCAACAAGCTATTTTCCTGAACCTTTCGAATACAAAATGGGTCCGGAAGAATATCTTAATCATATAAGAAAAATAAAAGAATCTGTTGATATACCATTGATAGCGAGCCTGAATGGCAAGTCACTTGGTGGATGGATAGATTATGCAAAACAAATTGAGCAAGCTGGTGCGGATGGTCTTGAACTGAATATCTATTTTCTTGCGACTGATCTTGATCAGAGGAGTGAAGAACTTGAAAAAAAATATGTTCACATTGTCAAAAGAGTAAAATCAGAAATTAAAATTCCAATTGCAGTGAAGATGCATCCTTTTTTCAGTTCAGTTGCACATATGGCGAAAGAGTTAAACAAAGCCGGTGCTGATGGGTTGGTTTTATTTAACAGATTTTATCAGCCGGATATCAATCTCGATACGCTGGAAGTTGAACCAAATGTTATTCTAAGTACTCCATTTGCAATGAGACTTCCACTGAGATGGATTGCAATACTTTACGGAAGAACAAATGCTGATCTTGCTGCAACAAGCGGTATTTATACGGCGGAGGACGTCATTAAAATGATAATGGCTGGTGCAAAAGTAACTCAGATGCTTTCCTGTTTATTGAAGTTTGGAATTGGTCACATTGCCGATGTTACTTCTAAAATTAAATTATGGATGGAAGAAAAAGAATATGAATCTCTCGAACAGATGAGAGGAAGTATGAGTTATATGAATGTTGAAGATCCGGCAAAATTTGAACGAGCAAATTATATGAAAGTTTTAAATTCCTACAAATAAGCATAGCCTCCTTACCATTGCGGGCAGAAAGCTGTCCTCAGATTACTGTCCTGTTAATTTTTGTCCGCGATGGTTTTGTTTCAAATCACAAAAACTTTTCCACAGTTCATCATTTGAACCATTAAGTCTATCTTAACGTTTATTCAAATAATATATTTGGCAAAATGGCTTTATTCTTCACAATATTCTTCACGGTTTACACTGCCCTTAATTACTACGTTTTTATAAGGGGATGGCAAACACTTCATACATTTCCCGCTCTAAAACCTTTTTATGTAGCGGCGTTTATTATTGTTGCATACGGATACGTTTTTGCAAAGGTTCTCTATAAATTTCTGCACCCTGCTGTTTATGATTTATGGCTTGCAGTTGGAGCAATCTGGTTTGCTTTTCTTGTTTACTTCATTTTGCTTTTGCTTGGTCTGGATTTAATAAGGCTGGCAGAACATTTTTTTAATTTTCTTCCAAAATCTCTTCACGATAATTATGAGCAGACAAAAAAGATAACAGCAATTGTTATCATTGCACTTGTTAGCCTCATTGTTTTTTTAGGTAATCTGAACAAGCGAGATATTACAGTTAAAACGTTAGAGTTTACTTTTCCGAAAGGTGATGGAAAATTATCAGAGATCAACATTGCTGCTGCTTCCGATTTACACCTTTCTCCGATTGATGGCGAGAGATTACTATCCAGAATCATTAACAAAATGAATTCGCTTAATCCGGATATAATTCTTCTGGCAGGCGATATAGTTGATGATAAAGCAGAAGTACTTGAACAAAGAAAAATAGGCGAGTCATTTAGAAAACTAAATCCGAAATATGGTATTTACACAATCAACGGAAATCACGAATTTATTAATAGAGTTGAAGCATCAGTTAAATATGCTGAACATTTGGGAATAAAAGTTCTTCGTGATGAGTATGTTTTGATTGACAGCAGCTTTTATATTATCGGCAGGGAAGATGTAGTGATGAAACAGTTCACCGGTAAAGAGAGAAAATCTCTTGAGCAGATTATTCAATCAATAAATGCAAACAATTTAAGCGAACGTAGTTCAACGAAGTCCCTTCCAAAAATCCTTTTAGATCACACTCCTGTTAAATTAGAACAGGCTGAAAAAAACGGAATTGACTTACAATTTTCTGGTCACACTCATCATGGTCAAATTTGGCCGGCAAATATCATCACAAATTTGATTTACGAAATTAGTTGGGGATATAAAAAGAAAAGTAATACACATTATTATGTAACTTCGGGAGCCGGAACCTGGGGACCACCTGTCAGAACCGGAAGTAAATCGGAAATCGTTAATATTAAAATTATATTCAGACAATAACTTCATGCATCCATGCAAACGTCTCTTAAACGCTTGATCGGCTGCGTGAATGCATGGTTGCATGTTTGAAAGTTAAAACGTTAACGTCACACCAAACTTTATGTTATCCATTGCAATTGGTGGGGCACTCGGGAATGGCCAATTCATCTTTTCCTGCCGAAGTTCATACAATCCATAACCTAAAGCACTCTTCAAAATAAAAAACACAATCGGTCCTGCCGATGGAGAAGATTTAAAAATTTCTTTTATAAAAACATCAAGCACGCCGTTAGCTGCAGCTTCAATGATTGCACTGCCAGCCCATTTCCAGAACAAGTGTCTTTCAAAAACAATAGATCTCTCATAACCCGCATCAATGGATATTAAGTTTGCTGTTTGGAAACGAATGCCTGCTTCACTACCAGAACCAAATCGAAACGATTCATCGTAAAGTTCTTTGATTCTCTCGTCATTTGGACTAAGTGTATCATCAGAAAAATCCAGATTTGTCCAGATAAATGAAGAAGCATAATATGGACTGATCGAAGTAGATTCACTAAGTATATATCCGTAGCTATCTGACCAGCCAGCACCGAACTGCCAGTTATTAGTTACAATATCTGAGATATTATCGGAGCCACCTGCAAGTGCCGTTGAATTACGATTCAGAAATAAATAATTGAAATTGCTTTTATTGATATAATCAGCATACTTTGAAATTTTGGTGTAGCTGTATCCAAGTTTAAGTTCAATCAGATGGTTATCTGCGAAGGGTGCTTCCACATCTGTCCGCGAAATATCAGATATTCCATAGTTTAATGAAATTGCAGGTCTTTTATTATGCCAATCAGTCCATTCATCAAATTCGTTCCATTCCCAGGTTTCTTCCGTTCCAGTTGAATCCTGAGCGTTTAGCTGATATGGTGAAATAAAAAGAATGATATAAAGAATTGTAAATTTTAATTGTTTCATTATCTCTCCGAAAAAAATATTAATACCGACATTAAATTAAGTTAACCTTCCCAATTTTCTTATAAATTTAAATGAACGGTTTAATAATTGAAAGACCGGTATTTCAATGTTAGTTATAATAATCGCTCAATTTTATTCTGGATGACTTTGTCCAAATATAAATGAAATTTAACAGGCAGGTTTTTATACTTCGATGCAAATTTCTTTTTAACGGCTTCGAAATTATTTACTCCGGACTTTAATATGTCATTCTCGATGTTTTTGATGAATGTTTGTAATTTATCCCGAACTCTGTCATTGGTTTCTTTATCACCGGATTCTGAGATTGTCAGGATCGCTTTATCAATATTGAAGTTACATTCGACCAATATTTTAAATGCAAGACCTCTTAAGTTTTCGGAGATCAGAGTTCTGTTCACATTGCCAAGTTCCCTTGCTGTTTCAACTATCGCGGAGTGTGAAAACTTTTTGCTTCTTAAAGATTCCAGTACTATATCGTCAAATCCAAAAGTTGTTTCTTTTACTATTTCTTTTGGAAGGTCAGCGAGTTGAATTAAATTACGACCATCTGATTTAGTAAAAATAATTGCTCGCATTACTACCGATTCAAGTTCTCTTACATTTCCTTTCCAGTTATAATCATTTAGTGCTTGCAGTGCAGAGACAGAAATTTGCAGGCTGGAATTTTCAGCCTCAATAAAACTTTTTGCCAGAAGGTTGATATCTTCTTTTCTGTCTTTCAAAGGAGGAACTTCAATATTGATGACATTCAACCTGTAATAAAGATCTTCCCGAAATAATTTCTCCTTCACTAATGCTGAAAGATTTTTATTTGTGGCAGCGACTACGCGGACATCAACTGAGTTTGGTTTTGTTGAACCAACTTTTTCGATTTCTCCTGATTGTAATACGCGAAGCAGTTTAGACTGAAAGTTTTCAGAAGTTTCACCAATCTCGTCAAGAAATATTGTTCCGCCATCAGCCAGTTCAAATCTTCCTTGTTTATCCGTTACTGCACCTGTAAACGCACCTTTCTCATATCCAAACAATTCGCTTTCGAGCAGTGAATCATTTAAAGCTGCACAATTAACAGAAATAAAATTTTTATCTTTCCTTTTGCTTAGAGAATGAACTGCTTTTGCGACGAGTTCTTTACCAGTTCCACTGTCACCGGTAATCAGAATTGTTGCATCAGTTGGCGCTGCCTTCTGAATTAAATCAACAACTCTTTTCATTAAAGTTGATGAATAAATAATACCATAAAAATTTTCAACTTTTCCACTAACTATAATTCCTGCTTGTGACCTGTCATCTTCACTTCCCTTTAGCTTTTTAATATCACTTTGAAGTGAATTTATTTTTTCAATAAGCTGTGATGATTCCTTACCGGATTCTTTTATTTCTCTCTGAAGTGTGTTGAGCTGATTCTCTTTGGAATGAAGTAAATTTCTTAATGCAGTTGATTCATCAAGTGCGCCTTTGAGTTCTTCTTTACCTTGAATAAAGTAAAGCGATATATCGGTAATGATTATAGCTAACAGCGGGATAAAGAAAAAGGAAAGTGAAATTTTCCAGTAGTAAAAGTTTATTAAAACAAATGAACCAATAATTACAGAAATTACAGCGAACAGATAGATGGTTATATTCTTATTATTGTAAATACTTCTATAAATGATTAACCCCAGAATTATCAACAATAAAGTTGTTGCGGATAGAACATAGAATCTATTATCAACATCGCGTGAGTTCAGAATATTATCAAGTGCAAAAGCGTGCAGCGCAACACCTGGCATTTGTTCGTCAAAGGGAGTTTGAATTGCAGAAGCAATTTGCGGATCACTGATACCAATAATTATAATTTTATTTTTAAATAGTTTAAGCTCATTGCTTTGTGAATAAACAAGCTCTGCAAAATCAAGCGCGGAATACTTCTTAAAACTATTCCAGGATGAAACAAAATTTACAATGACAGATTTTTGATCAAGTTGTTTTCCGGAAAGTTGCAATGAAAACGCTTTTTCATATACCTCGTTTTGTCTAATGTTAAGTGGAATTTCATAGCGATCTTCTTTCAGATAATTAATATGACCTGTAAGAAGTTTTTCATTCAATAATTTTGGGCTGGGGTAGCTGAGTGAATCAGTTACGAACAAATTATTTTTCTCAACAATACTGCCTGCAATACAGCTCAATATTACCTTGCCGGATTTCTCTATTTCCTTCATCAATAGATTATCGTAAACAGATTGTGTTACTAATCTTGAACTGAGGAAAACCTCAAGACCAATTTTTTTTACTCCAAGATGTGTAAGTTGATTTATGAGAAGTGCATAATAATTTCTTTTAATGGGCCAGGGACCAATCCTTGCTATGTCGTTTTCTGAAAAATGGATTATAATAATATTTGTGTCTGGTTCTATCTGACCTCTTGTTTTAATGAATAAATTTTCAATTTCATTATCTATACTTTTCCTGAAATCCGGAACAAGAAATAGCACAAGGCTGACAAGTATCAGAATAGTAATTCTGATCAATACGTAGTTTTTATATTTGATATGGGACAATTCTTAATGTGTTAAAATTCATTGTGAAATATAAAAAACAGAAATCTCCTTTTCCTGTCAATTTTATCATATACTAAACAATAAACCTGCTTGAAATCTGACCAAAATATCAGGAAATCTGTATCTTTACACAATACGAATTAGTTTTTATAAACCCGGGAAGAACTATGAGAAAATTAATATTTTTATTCAACATAACTTTATTAACCTTTTTATTAGCTGGCTGTCTTCAGGTCGATACCACAATCAATCTAAAAAAAGATGGAAGCGGAATTATTAATGAAAAAGTGCTGATGAGTAAAACCTTTGTCAATATGATGAAAGAATTTGCAATCGCCTTTCAGGATTCATCTACATCTGCTGAAGAAGAATTTTCAATTTTTAAAGATGACGAAATTATTGCTGATGCAAAGGAATACGGCGACAATGTAAACTATGTTTCTCATGAATTTATCAGCAATGACGAATGGGAAGGATACGAAGCAATATATTCTTTTGATGATATTTCAAAAATTAGAATTCAACCTGATCCGGATTCAAAAATGGAGATGAGTGAAGGTGAAGACTCCGATGAATACTATTTCTTTAAATTTATAAAAGGTGATGTTTCAGAACTTATTATTGATCGTCCGCCGATTAATTTCAGTCAAGATTCTGTTTATTCAGACAGTACAGACGAAGTTACAGAGCAAAATGATGATGAAATGAGTGAAGAAGCTTTGAAGATGATGGATGGAATGAAAATTAATATTTCAATTAAAGTTGATGGAGATATTACAAGCAGCAATGCATCTTACGTAAATGGATCTACTATTACTCTGTTCGAAATGGACTTAGGTGAAATGATGAAGAACAAAGAAGCATTTAAGGAATTCAGAAACAATGAACCTGGAAACATTGAAGAAATGAAACAGTTCATGGAAAAATTTCCAGGAATGAAAATCGAAATTGAAAAACCGGTCTCTATTAAATTCAAATAATTCATTATAACTAATTGAAGGAGTAACTATGCAGTTCAAATTATTTATTTCATTTCTGCTTTTAAGTTTAGGTTTAACAATTGCCCAAACAGAAGAAGATAAATTGGGTGCTGAATTAACACTTACCGAGAAGACAAATATTTCAGCCATACTGGAAGACCCTGAATCTTTTCTCGATAAAACAGTTTTGGTCGAAGGAGAAGTTTTAGATGTCTGCCCGAATATGGGATGCTGGATGGAAATAAAATCAGATGTGGAAGGTGAGAAGATAAAAGTAAAAGTTAAAGACGGCGACATTGTTTTCCCCGTTGAAGCAAAAGGTAAAACAGCTTTAGTTGAAGGCACAATTTATAAAATTGAACTCACTCAGGAAAAAGCCATTGAACATTTTGAGCATATTGCAGAAGAAAAAGGTGAAACGTTTGATCCTTCAACAATCACCGGTCCGATGACGATTTATCAAATAAAGGGACTTGGAGCTGTCATTCAATAAATCAGTTTTTAGATCTTTCTGATTCAGCCCGCATCCGCGGGCTTTTCTTTTATGAATTCAATTTGAATCTAACATTTAGTTTGCTTGAGGTATCAGTAAATGAATTCAAAGTTAGCCCATTGATTTGTAAATTTAAGTTCAAGTTATGAATCAAAACATAATAGAACATCAGGTATTTACTTATCCTTTTTTATTCAGGATTGTTTTCCGGTACGGAAATTTAATAGTTACTCCGATAGTAATCCTTTATTCTGTTGCTCTAATCACATTCCTCGAAGAAGAAATTATTTTTACTGTTCCTCTGGTTATAAATTTGCTTATAATATACTTTCTGAACAAACATTTCATGAAACTCAAAAAAATCCTGCCGTATAAAATTGAAGTTGATGAGCAGAAAGTTATTTGTTCAGATTTTTTTCTTTCAAGAAAAGAAATAGTTTTTCATTATGAAGATATAAAATCTCTTTCAGGCGGAATTTTTGAAAACAAACTCACAGGAATTATGAAAGTATGTGCTGAAAACAAGAATTTATGTTTTGGATTTTATCAGAGGTTAAATAAATCAGCCAAGCTTGCTACAATCTTAATAAGTAAAGTAAATCGTCCGCTATACGATCAGGTTCTTCAGCGAATTGTTGAGGGAAAGCAGAAAATCAAAAGATGAAAGTTGCAGTTTTGCTCTCCGGTGGCGTTGATAGTTCGGTTGCACTCCGTCTGTTAAAAGAAGAAGGTCATCAGTTAACAGCATTTTACCTCAAGATCTGGCTTCAGGATGAATTCTCATTTCTCGGCGAATGTCCATGGGAGGAAGATCTCAGATATGCGCGTGCTGTCTGTGAACAGGCTGATGTTCCTCTTGAAGTAATTCCATTGCAGACTGAATATTGGGATAATGTTGTCTCCTATACGATTTCAGAAATTAAAGAGGGAAGAACGCCAAACCCTGATATTTTTTGCAACAGCCTGATAAAGTTTGGTGAGTTCTATGATAAGATTGACAGCTCGTTTGAAAAAGTAGCAAGCGGTCACTATGCAAAAGTTGATCTAGTAAACGGAAAATTTCTCCTTAAAACTTCTCCCGATCCGATCAAAGATCAAACATATTTTTTAGCTTACCTGACGCAGAAACAATTGTCAAGAGCTCTTTTTCCGATTGGTAAATTCAAAAAAACTGAAATCCGTAAGTTCGCACAGAATTATAATCTCCCAACTATGGAAAGAAGAGACAGCCAGGGAATATGTTTTCTCGGACAGATTAAATTTAAAGAATTTATCAAGCATCATCTTGGTGAAATTGAAGGAGATATTATTGATATTGAATCAAAAAAAATTTTAGGTAAACATCCGGGATATTATTACTACACAATAGGACAAAGATCCGGATTGAAACTTGGCGGAGGTCCGTGGTTCGTCGTAAAAAAAGATATTAAGAAAAATATTGTTTATGTCTCCAATCAGAATCTGGCTGATCGTGAACGCAAAGAATTTTTAGTCGGAAAAGTTAATTGGATCGCTGAAGTTCCTGCTGAAAAAACACAACTCAAAGTAAAGATCCGTCACGGAGCAAAAGTGCATGATTGCATGGTTGAATGGCAGGATGATGGAAATGTTAAAGTTGAAATGTCTGATTCAGATAATGGAATTGCACCCGGTCAGTTTGCAGTTTTTTATGATGGAACATCCGGAGATTTAACAGATAGTGTTATTTGTTACGGTGGGGGAGTTATTCTTGAGAATATAGATTGATAAAAAATTCAGGCAAATATTATTTTTCCGTTTGTTTGAGTTACCGTTGAAATAGGACTTTTTGATATACCCAGAAATTTTTGGCAATTACTGCATAAATAAGCATATCTTACACCTAAAACTGTACTCATCTGACAAATCCAGGCATCGGTTGATTCCTGCTTGCAGTGCGGGCAATTTATTTTTATTGGTTCTTTTTGTAAAATTTTTTTCATCGGATATTTTCTAAGGATATTATTAAGACTACACTACACGTTAAAAAGTTACTTCAATATCTTAGATTTTAAAAAATATTTTGATTTGAATAATTATTACTAATTTCGCACAAATCCGATGTCTGGTCAATTCCAAAATCTATCCAGATAATATTTTTTATTGCTTAACCTGGTTTTGTGATCTGTGATAAATGTACTGATTCTCTCAGCAGAAATTACCCTTGCAATACCATACCTGATTGAAGAAAATCTTTTTACATATTCATCGCCTGAATATGGAACGATAGGACTGTAACGCTCATTATTTTTTAAAGGTTTGGGAACAAGAATATTTTCCTCTTCCTCAGGAACCCATTGAATGATTCCGACTAATTCAAAATTGGGAACGCCATCTCTGATAGCAAGCACAACTCCGCCGCTCATCCCATTGTTAACTACAGCGTCAACAAGGAATGAACCAAACTCATCTTTGTTTGGATTACTTACGATTGCTTTTGTTATCATCTGGTTATTGATTGGATATCCAAAAATGTAAACAAACGATCCCCAATCCAACTCTTTACTTTTTCCAAAAGGATAATTAAATACAGGAAATTTTAAATCAGAAAGTATTTTGTAATCTTTGCCTATGATTGCGATATCCATTTTTTTATCTGAGACAATTAATTCAAACTCACCGCCTTCAGGGAAACCAACGACATAAATATTTTGTCTTTCTTTTATAAAGATGACCTGGATTTTATCCGATAATTCACCACCAGAATTTGGTATGAATGAGATTACTGTATCAGGAAAATCAACAACGTGAGCACAGGTGAGAATAGCTACTTTTCCCTCATTAAAATAAATTATAGTTCCGGTACCTGAATTTGTTTGATCTGCATAACCTTCACTAATTGCAACTTCCTGCAGGTCAATGCTTTTTAAATTTTTGAGAGTTAGATTTGAATTACTGTCGAATGTATAAGTTTTATATATCACACTGCTATTAATTCTGTGAACTGTAGAACTTATTTCTCTCAATTCATTTGATGCGCCTTTGTATGGGAATTCGCTGTCATATTTCCCATCTGCAAGAATCGGGTAAATTTCTTTATAACTCACAGTCGAACAGCAGTGGAATGAACAAACAAAAAGAATTATTGACAATAATATTATTTTATCGTGTGATCTTTTTATCATTTTCCCCTCCAAAGTTTTTAAATTTATAATTCCGTCAGGTTGAAAATAATTTCAGTCCAATCTTATTTGCTGTCCTGGTGTTTTACTTTAAATCCTTTTTGCATCCATCCTTTTGCGAGCAGCAAACCAACAGGTGAAACGATAGCGATGAATCCGTATATGAGCCACATCGTTTCAGTATTCATCTGAGAAGGTAATGTATCTGCCGGACAGTAATTCATTAAAAACCATCCTGAGTAAATACTGGTTATCACTTTTGTTAAAAACCAGGGAAACTGACCAATCCCCATGTAAATTCCCGTCATATTTTTTGGAGCAATTTCAGCTACCCATTGCAGAAATCTTGGCTGCCACATTGCTTCACCAATAGTCATCAAAGTAATGTAGGCAAGTAAAGTGTACAGATTCGGTCCAATAGCAAGAATAAATGTTGGTGATGCCATTACAAATGTTCCGATAATCATCATATTGTACGTATTTTTCTTTGAAGTCAATGCAGTTACCATCGGAGTCAGTATAAAAATTAGTATCGGGTTAAGGTTTACAAAGAATTCAAAATTGTCTTCGATGAAGTTTGGAATTCCAAAGTAAGTTTGTCCTTGAAAAGCACGACTTGTGTATTGCGGAATTGTTAACCAGTTGTGAGCAAAAAGCGTTTGCACAAAAATTAAAATGAAAACGAAGTAAAGAAATCGTAAATCTTTTAACGGAAAATTCTTAATGTAATATGCTATTTTTTCTTTTCTACTTTTATCAGCCATTTCATCTTTTTCTGGTTCCTTCTGAATTCCTGCCGAATCCTGGTTTACTTCTTTTAACGCTTTTTCCATTGCATTTTTAGTGATGATAAAATAAACGATTCCAATTCCAACGACTGTAAGCGCAACATATACCCAGAAGACACCTGTAATCCCATAAGAGTGTCTTACAGGAGGTGAAATTAATCCTGGTAAATAACCACCAAGATTCATTAATGCATAAAGCATTGCGTAACCCATCGCAGCAGTTTTTTCATTAGTAAGTATTTTAACTCCAGCATAGCAGGCTGGTTGATAGATACCGTAGCCCAGAATTATTCCAAAAATTCCAATCATTGAATAAATATGTGCAGAGCCCCAAAGTCCAGGGACACCCATATCAGGCGATATAGTGAGGAAGATTCGACCAACTAACATAAGGCTGAGCGCAATGAGTAGAGATTTCCGTAATCCAATCCAGTCAACAGTAGCCCCTAAAAACAACATTGCAATTGTTATTCCTGCAGTGAGAACTCCAACCATTCTTCCGGCATCTATATCATTCAAACCAATAAAGTTATTAAAAAAGATTGCAAGCAGTCCAACAACACCAAAATATGTCAAACCTTCCAGTACATAAGAAAGATTAACACCGAGAAGCGCACGCGAGGTATGGGCAAGATCAACAAACGGTTGAGTCAAATCCATAATAATATTTTCTGCAAAATTGAATTCTTCTTTTGTCTTAGTTTGTTTTGGTGCTGCTATCAAAACGGCAGTGAAAGCGATTGGTGGAAGCAGAAGTGAGAAGAGAAACCAAAGTAATCCGTTAAGTCCTTTTATAATGGCAGTTCTCGAAGTTCCAAGGACAAAGAAGATGTAGAAAATTATTGCAAGACCGATAAAGACAATTAGCAAATCACTCATAATTCCTCAACTTGATTTTTGCTGGATAGAGTATTAGTATTTTAATTTGATCAATTATTATTCAAGGTGTTTAAATTTTCCACTATGCCTGGGTACGGTGAAAGAAAATCTGCTGCCTTTGCCTTCTTTACTTTCTACCCAGAGAATGCCATTATTTTTTTCAATAAATTCTTTACACAAAATTAATCCAAGTCCGGTTCCTTTTTCATTTGCTGTTCCATCTCTGCGGAATTGTTCATCAATCCGGAACAGATTTTTCTGGTTTTCAATGCTTATTCCGATTCCAGTATCAGTTACAGAAACTTCAGCATTATCTCCATTAATAATTCCTTTAACAATAATTTTCCCACCGGGGTTTGTGAACTTGATACTGTTGGAAACAAAATTCCGGATGATAGTATCTATCATATATTTATCTGCGTAAATAAATATCTCTTCATTTATGTTAATGGTTAGTTCTAACTTTTTCTGTTTGGTAGCTGCTCCGTACAAATTTTTAATTTCGTTTCCTAATTCTTTCAGATTTATTATGCTCTTATCAACTTTAATCCTTCCCGCTTGAATCATCGACCATTCAAGCAAATTAAGAATGAGTGCATACACTTGCCTGGATGAATTATAAATTGATGATATAGAACTTTTAATATCCTGTGGTGTCATCTCGTCATAAGATTGACTGATATATTCAGTCAGCCCGAGTAAAGAATTAAACGGACTTCTGAGGTCGTGAGAAATGATAGAGAAAAATTTATCTTTCGAAGCATTTAATAATTTCAACTCTTCAGTGTACTTTATTAATTGTTCCTCAAATTTTTTGCGTTGTGTCATATCCTGAACCTGCGCTATAAAAAACTGAGGTTTATTATTTAAATCTCTGATTAATGAAATAGTTGTAAGAGCCCACACAGTTTCGCCGTTTTTATGAAGATATCTCTTCTCAATAGATTTGCCTTCGATCATTTCATTTTTTAGAAGTTCATTTGTGATCTCAATTGATTTTTCAATATCGCCCGGGTGAGTAATATTTCTAAAATTCATACCGACTAACTCGAGTTCTGTGTAGTCAAGAATTTCACAAAACGAATTATTTACTTTAGTGAAATGACCATCCAGTGAAAGTGTAGCTAAACCAATCCCTGAATTTTCAAATATTTTACGAAATTTCTCCTCACTTTTCCTGAGAGCATCTTCATAATTTTTTCGGTCAGTGATATCCGTTGCAGAGCCAATAATCCGTTTCGGTTTACTATTCTCTGGTTGAACTAGTACGCCCCGAAGCAGAATCCAGGCAATATTTTTGTTTTTATCATAGATTCGATGTTCAATTTCGAATTTTTCTGAAATTCCATTAAAACAATTCTGGATGGTTTTTGTTACCAGATTTCTGTCTTCTTCATAAACAAGTTTCTGCCTATTGTTTTGCATCTCTGTGATCTCTTCATTCGCATAGCCTAAAAGTGGTGACAATTCAGTATCGAGTATCAATTTATTATTATCATCAACCCATAATTCCCAAACTCTTGTTCTTGCAGCTTCAGCAGCGATTTGGAATCGCTGTCGTGTATCAAATAACTCCCTGTAAATTTTATGTTTATAGAGTGCCATTTCAACTGCACGGTTTAATTCTTTAATTTCTATCGGTTTAAGAAGATACCCAAATGGTTCTGCTTTCTTCGCACGCTGAAAGGAATCATCATCTGAAAGAGACGTAAGAAAAATGACAGGGATGTGGTATTCCTTTCTGATTTGGTCGGCAGTTTCAATCCCATCCATTGAACCCATTATTTTTATATCCATCAGGACTATATCAGGTTTTAGAGTTGAAACTTTTGCAATTGCTTTCTCTCCGGTTGAAACTGCATCTGCAATAAGATATCCCGCATCTGTTAGTTGTTTTTCCATGAATTTAGAGACTATCTGCTCGTCTTCAACAATTAATATTTTAATTTTTTCCATTCCCTGCACTTAAAAATTTTATAACTCCAATACAATTTAACTATGAAAACTTTACTATGCTTAGATTAGTTATTGATATTGTCTCAAAAAATCTAATTCATATAAAGTTCCTTTTTTAATTTTTGATTGCAATCCACTTAATCCTTGCAAACCGCCTGTATGAACGGCGATAATTCGGGTTCCGTGTTCAAAAAATCCTTTTGAAATCAGGTCGTAAATGCCGTAAATCATTTTGCCTGTATAGATTGGTTCAATTGGAATTTTTGTGTTAGAATAGAACGTATTTATAAATTCAATCAATTCCTTACTCACTTTTGCATAGCCACCAAAATGATAATCAAGGTTTATATTCCAATTTGTTAATAAATCATAACCAGCATTATTTAATAAATTCCTTACATTATCTTTTAGAAAAGAGGCTCCTTTTAACACAGAAAATCCAAGAGCATATTTTTTTCCATTTAATCCTGAAACTAATCCAGCCAGTGTTCCGCCAGTTCCGCAAGGACAGCAGATATAATCAAAATGTAAATCCATTTTTCCGATTAATTCGCTGCATCCTTTTACTGCTAATTCATTAGTTCCACCTTCCGGTATCAAATAGAAATCACCAAATCTATCTCTTAAATTCTGAATAACCTGAGAAGAATTCTTTTGCCGGTATGCTGTTCTGTCCAAATAATAAAGTTCCATGCCATTTTCTTTTGCAAAAGTTAGAGTTGTATTTAACGGTAGATGTTCTTCTCCCCGGATCAGCCCTATAGTTCTGAAATTAAAAATCCTTCCTGCGGCTGCAGCAGCGTAAATATGATTTGAGTAAGCTCCGCCGAAAGTCAGTAAAGTTTTTTTCCCAAGCTCAATTGCTTCCCGAATGTTGTACTTGAGTTTATGCCATTTATTACCGGATAGTGCCGGATGATTCAAGTCTTCTCTTTTAATATAGAGTGATATTTTATTTTCATTTAGCAATGTATCACGAATCTCAACTATCGGAGTGGCTTGAGCGATGCTGGCTAATTCTTCTAAAGTATTTGGTTGAATATTCATTGGCTAAATTTATTTAATTATTTTTGTTATAAGAATAATTATCAAACAAAAATTTTAGAATATGCACTCCAATCAAACAGAAGAAATTCGAAAGGAACTTAGTTTAGAGAAGAATCTTGATATTCCCATCGATTCAATAATCGAACAATTGAAAATATTTGAGAACGGCGTACCCTGGATTAAACTCTATAAACCTTGTAATATCGGCAATGGAGTAAAAGTTTTTAATGATTTTGAAAAAGATGAATATATCGGTCGGTTTCAATCAGCTCAGGACCAAGGCAGAGTAATTAAATTTGTTCCGGCTTCAGGTGCAGCTACAAGAATGTTTCAGAAATTATTAGCAGTTACTGCTAACCCGGATAATTCGGATTATAATAAGATATCTGAGAAAGCCGCAAGAGGCGATTCAGAATGTAAAGCAACTTTGGAATTTTTTGATAACATCAGACACTTTGCTTTCTATGAAGACTTAAAGAATACTCTAATCAAGGATGGCAGAGACCCGGAAGAATTAATTAGTCAGAAGAGCATTTCCGAATTGATTAATTACACGTGCAATTCTGATGGTTTAAATTATGCACATCTTCCGAAAGGCTCAATATTGTTTCATTCATATTCTGATGGATCAAGAACCGCTTTTGAAGAACATCTCGTAGAAGCGATAAACTATGCATCAGGAAAAGATAAAACAGTAAAAATACATTTTACTATCTCACCTGAACATGAAGCTGAAATTAAAAACCTATTCAAAGAAATTTATAGTAAATACAACAGACTTGGATGGATCTTTGATGTCAGCTTTTCATTTCAAAGTTCTGAAACAAATACGGTATCAGCAACAGTTGATAATAAAATATTCAGAGACGCAGACGGAAAAATTCTCTTCAGACCCGGAGGTCATGGTGCATTGCTGAATAATCTGAATGAGTTAAATGAAGAAATTGTTCTCATTAAAAATATCGATAACATAGTTCCTGATCAGATTAAAACAGAAACATATCGATATAAAAAAATTATCGGCGGTTACCTGATTTATCTTCAAAGCAAGATTTTTGAACTATTAAATAAACTTGATAGTGAAGATGTTTCTGAAACAGTAATAAAGGAAGCTGTTGCATTAATTAAGACAGAATTTGAATTGGATCTATCGGCAAAGCTGAATACAAAATCTTCAGATGAATGGAAAAAGTATTTCTTCGATCTTCTGAATCGTCCGATCAGGGTTTGCGGAATGGTAAGAAGAGAGGGGCATCCGGGAGGAAGTCCATTCTGGATTGAAGATCTGAATGGAGAAATATCAAAACAAATTGTTGAATCAACACAGGTAAATCTTTCTGATAAAAAACAGGCTTCAATATTTGACGAGGCAACTCACTTTAATCCAGTTGATCTTGCTTGCGGAATCAAAGATTATAAAGGCAGATTATTCGAACTAAAAAAATTTGTAAATCCGGATACAGGATTAATAACTAATAAATCAAAAGGGGGTAAAGAATTAAAGGCACTTGAACTTCCGGGATTATGGAATGGCGGAATGTATTACTGGTTAACAGTATTTGTTGAAGTTCCTAAAATCACTTTTAATCCGGTTAAAGAAGTCAACGATTTGTTGAAGCCCGAACATCAACCTGCAGAAAATAAAGCTAATAATTAATGAAGTGGATCACCTCACGTGGCAGATGAGGTGATCGCACGAGGAGGGCGTTATTTAGTTTGCAAAATTTTTCGGTGGATTGTGAACAATTTTTCTTATTGTATCAAACTGCAGATATGGATACTCTGCTCTTAGAGAATCGATTGCATCACCAGTCCGTAATTTCTGAGAACGAAGCTGTTTAAATTTTTTCCTGATGATGTAATCCCGTACAGCTCTTTCGTTAATTAAACCTCTTGATAAGAGCAGTTCATATATCTCATCGCTGATTAAATCAGCAATTGGATTTGATAGTTCTTTCTTGGTTAGTGTTTCCATTTGCGCACCCTTTCAATTAATAAATTCTTTAAATTTTTTTTAAGAATTTTTTAGAAACTGTGAATGAGTATTCTGAATCTCTGGTTTAAAACTAGCAGAAAAATTCAGGTAATCAATTACATGATTATGTAAATATATTCGTTGTGGAATTTGGGAAATGATTTTACCTACATATCTATGTAGGAGTAACCCGATCAGATAATTTTTTTACGAATTGCTTTTGCCACAGCTTCAGACTGTGTATGTACGTGTAATTTTTTATAGATATTTTTAATATGATGACGGACGGTATCAACACTTATGAATAACTGATTGGCAATTTGCTGATAATTATTCCCGCCAGCCAATAAAGTCAGGACTTCCTTTTCTCTGGGACTCAATTCGAATTCCTGTTGTTCCATCTTTGTGTCTTTTGATTCTTTAAAAGCAGTGATGACTTGCCGGGCAATCTGGCTGCTCATTGGGGATCCACCTTCATAAACTTCTTTAATTGCTTCAAGTAATTTTAGCGGAGGAGTTTTTTTTACTAAATACCCGCAAGCACCCGTACACAAAGCATCAAAAACCTTCTCACTATCCTCATAAATTGTGAGCATTAAAATATCAATATCAGGTTTTATTTTTTTTGACTCTCTGATTCCTTCAATACCATTTATTCCGGGTAAAGCAATATCCATTAATACAACATTAGCATCCAGTGTGTTTAGTTTAAGAAGAAAACTTTCACAATCTCTGAATGATCCAACACATTTGTATCCATTCGTTCCATTTATCAGAACAGCTAAACCTTCTCTTATTGTGTCATTATCTTCAACTATAGCTACATTAATCATTTAAACTCCGGTAATCAATCAAACAATGATTTAACTCTATTTATTTTCCCAAGCTTTCCGGTAAAACTGATAACCGTTCCTTTTTCTTTTCCGGAATCCCACATGATATTACCATTTATTTTATTTGCTCTTGCCTTCATATTTTTAATTCCATTGCCAAACTTAACATCATTCAGATCAAATCCGCGTCCATCATCTCTTAGAATAATTTTAATAGTATAATTATTGTAAAATGCTTCAAGAATAATTTTTTTGCAACCGCTGTGCTTGATTGCATTGTTAATGGCTTCTTTAAACATTAAAAGCAGATTTTGTTTGTATTCCATCGGCAGTTTAATGTCATCGCTCTTCTCAACATTATTAACCTGGAATGATATACCGATGGAGCTAAAGAATTCATTATAGGAATCTTTTAACTTTATTATCAGATCGTGCAATGAATCTCTTTGTGGATTTACAACCCAAACAATGTCACTCATTGAATCAACCATTTGTCTTGCAGTATCACTGATTTTTTGCAAATCTTTTTTTACAACAGAGTCAGAACCTGAATCATATTCATTTCTTCCTGCAACTTCACTGAGGATAGATATTTCGGTTAAACCGGCACCGATATTATCATGCAAATCAGATGCAATTTTCAATTTTAATCTCTCAATCTCCAACTGACTTTTAATTCGAATAGTTCCGAGATAATAAATTAAAAGCGCAAGCGCAATTATAATAAGAGTTACGAACCACCAGGTTTGATAGAATGGTGGGTTGATAATAATTTTAATCGAAGCTGCATTCTCGTTCCAGATTCCATCCGCATTCGTTCCTTTTACTTTAAACGTGAATTCGCCAGCCGGAAGATTAGTATAAATAGCAGTTCTGTTCGAGCCATCAGTAGAAATCCATGACTTTTGAAATCCTTCGAGCAAATAGCTGTATTTGTTTCTTTTGGGAGAGAAAAAATCAAGTGCAGAAAATTCTATCGAAATAAAATTCTGATCATAAGATAATCTGAGTTCCTCCGGTTTACCTTTAACTTCAACATCCATTACTTTAACCCTGGTGATTACAATAGTGGGTGCATATTGACTGATAACAATACTGTCAGGATGAAAATAATTAAAACCATTGATGCCGCCAAAATACATGAAGCCATTTGAATCTTTAAAATAAGCTCCACCACTGAATTCAAGACTTTGAACACCATCTTCAATTTTAAACTGAGTGAATTTTTCATTTGAAGTGTTGAGTAGAAAAATTCCATCATCTGAACTCAACCATAAATTTTGAGAATTATCTTCGAGTATTCCGTAAACAACCGTACTGGTCAATCCATCTGATGCTGAATAAACTTTGAATAAATCAGATGATGGATCAAATTTAACTAATCCACCTCCTGAAGTACCAATCCAAATTATTCCTTGAGTTGATTCAGTAATAGAAAGAATTTTATTGTTGATTTGCAATTGATCATCGTCGGGAGGAATGAAAATCTCAAAAGTTTCATTAGCTGCATCAAACTTGCTTAATCCACCGCCATAAGTTCCAACCCAAAAATTGTTTTTACTATCTTTTAATATTGTATAGACCCGATCATCCGAAATTGAGTTAGCAGCATTGGAGTTGTGTCGGTATGCTTTGAAATCCGGCTTTCCGGAAGAATTATCAGCAAAAGTAAGTTTGTTAAGTCCGCCTCCGAATGTAGCTGCCCAGATAATATTTTCTGATTCAACATAAATGTCCAAAACCTGATTTGCAGAAAGAGAATTCAGATTGCCGGGTTCATTTTTAAACACATCTATTTTTTGATTTGATTTATTAATTCTGTTTAGTCCGCCGCTGTATGTACCGATCCAGATATTTCCAAACTTATCCTCGGCAAATGATCTTATATGATTATCACTTAGTCTATGATTTAAATCTGATTGCTTGTTGTAAATAGTAGTTTGTTGATTATGCAGGTTTAGTACATTCACTCCGCCACGATAAGTGCCAACCCAGAGATTTTCATTACTATCTTTGAACAATGACCAAACAACATCATCATTTAATATTAAAGTTCCCGGTGAAGTTCTGTTAATAATTTCAAACTTAGTATTAAATTTCTGAATTTTTGTTACACCTTCTCCCAGATGTGAACCAGCCCAAATAACTCCAGATCTGTCTATGAATAGTGAAAGTATTTCAACATCATGAAAAGCATTCTGATGTGAAGAAATTTCTGATAGGTTAACGAAAGAATTTTTACTTATATCGAATCCGTCAATCCCGCCTCCAAATGTTCCTATCCATAAAAACCCATCAGTATCCTGCTGAATAGCCATAACATTATTATCTGAAATACTGTTTTTTAATAAATTGTTCACGGAGTAATGCAAAAATCTGGCTTGATTTGGTTCAAGAAATTTATTTTTGAGATCAAGTTTATTTAAACCTGTGTTAAATGTACCAATCCAAATATTTCCATTTCTACCTTCGTACAGACAAGTAATTTTATTATCGCTGACAGAGTAACTTATACCGGAATTATGTTTAAAGTGTAAGAAATTATAAGATGATTCATTTTCATTAAGTTTGTTCTGAGAAGAAACTGATGAAAGCCTGTTCAATCCACCTCCAAAAGTTGCTATCCAGATAGTATTATTCTTCTCAATTAAAATATCTGTAATTCTGTTTGAACTAATACTGAAAGAATCAGAGCGATCGTTGTAAAGATGTACTGAGTTATGATTTTTTCTGTTAAAGATAATTACTCCAGAACCCCAGGTACCAATCCATAAATACCCGTTTTTATCTTCGGCTAGGGATGTGATTGAATTATTTTGATTACGTGAAAATGCTAAAGGATATTCATAATAATCATCTTCGTTATAAATTTTGGATGAGAGAAAATCGTTTATAAAAAATCTTTTAAACTTTTCAGTTTTTCTGTCGAAACAATTTAAATAACCATTTACTGTGCCTACCCAGATATATCCATCGCTGTCCTCATAAAGAGCCGAAATGAAATTATCGGAAATTGAAGTAGAATCCGAATGATCGTTTGAATAAATTCGAAACTCATATCCATCATAACGATTCAAACCATCTATTGTTCCAAGCCACAAATATCCGTCCTTATCCTGTATCATTGCAAAAATTGTGCTTTGAGAAAGACCATCAGCATCAGTAAGCTGATTAAAAAAATATTCGTTTGTTTGGGGATATGCCGACAGAATGAAGAAAATGGAGGACAATATAAATTTATTAAGCATCATGTAGAAAAAAGAAATCGTCATTATTTCACTTACTCGAAATATAGTAAATTGAAGCATTATTTTATCATCGTCAATTTTTCTTTTAAATAATTCAACGGATTAAAGTTTTTAAAAGATAACCATGTCAATTAAATTGGTATTCAGAAGTCAGCCTTTTTAGCGATTATTGTTTATGAAAATAAATTTGTCAGATACGATCAGTAGATATTTCACTTTAAAATCGCACAGGATTTATTCACTGCCGATTTTAATATTAATGCCACACAGCAGGTGTAACTGCCGTTGTGTTATGTGTGATATCTGGAAAGGAAATCATAATGTAAAGCAGCTTGAAGAATCTGATATTTCGAAAATGCTCGATTCATTTCGGAAATTGAATACCAAGGAAATCGTTATGTCCGGCGGAGAGGCTCTTATGCATCCGAACTTTTTCAGATTTTGCGGGATAATTAAAACAAGAAAAATTAAAATCACTCTGCTTTCAACAGGATTGTTATTAAAGAAATATGCATCGGAAATATTAGCAAATGTAGATGAGGTAATTGTTTCACTGGATGGTTCAAGAGATATTCACGATAAAATCAGAAATATTCCAAATGCATTTGAGAAATTAAAAGAAGGAGTTCAGGAATTAAAAGAACTAAATCCTGAATTCAGAGTAACAGCCCGAAGTGTAATTCAGAAAGAAAACTATTTGGACTTCCCAAATATTGTTGATGCTGCAAAAGACATCGGATTGGATCAAATCAGTTTTCTCACCGCTGATGTTACAACTGATGCTTTTAACCGTGCAGAATTGTGGGAAGAGAAAAAAGTCAGCGAAATAAAATTATCAATTGAAGAAGTGAAAAAATTAAAAGAGATAATAGAATCGCTAATCATTTCTCATTCGGTAGATTTTGAACGTAAATTCATTGCTGAATCACCGGATAAAATCAGAAGATTCTATAATTATTATGCTGCATTTTATGGATTGAGTGATTTCCCCAAAATAAGCTGTAATGCGCCCTGGGTTTCAACAGTAATTGAAGCTGACGGAACGGTCCGTCCTTGTTTCTTTCATAAAAAAATCGGGAATATTCATGAAAATGATTTAATGGAAATATTAAATTCCGATGAATCAATTTTGTTTAGAAAAAATCTTGATATGAATACCGATTCAATATGTAAAAAGTGTGTTTGTTATCTTAAACTATCACCACTCGCTAAAATTTAATGTCGGTTTTCAAAAATCGGATCGCAAAAAGTATAGCCCATTACAAAATATATATACTTTGGATTGTCTGTCTTTTGCTCTTCACATTTTTAATATTTCACATCATAAACAATTTAACTAAGTCAACACACGGGTTTGCCGCTTACTATACAGCATCACGATTATTTCTGAATGGAGAAAAGATAAGTAATTTTTATAATGATGATTGGTTCAGTTCAAAAGTTGAGGATTATGTTCCGGGAGTGTATGAAATTTATCTCGTGAATATCCCAACAACAGTTTTTATCGTCTTACCATTTTCAGCATTTGATTACGAGACTGCCCGAATCATCTGGATAATAATTAATTTTCTGCTTCTTATTTTTACTGTCGTATTCATTATCAGGAAATTAGATTTCACAAGTTACTGGGTCCCGATAGTATTTATCACATTTCTTGTATTTCAACCGTTATATACAAATTTCTCGTACGCTCAGGTTTATATTTTTATTTTATTCCTGTTGGTATTGTCCTGGCATGCATATAATACTGATAATCAGAAATTGCTTGGAGTTCTTCTTGGTCTCCTTTTCTTGCTCAAAACTGCAGGAGTAATAATCTGGTTACTGCTCGTGATTAAAAAAAAATGGAAGAGCCTGATCTGGATTTTAATTACAATGGCAACATTAATATTAATTACACTACCTTTTATCGGAATTGAAAGCTGGTTTGCTTATAGCAATCGGCTATTAGGTTATACTTCCAATTCTGAATTGGCGGTTACTGCGTATCAGACAATACACAGTTTCTTTCATCATCTGTTTATGTTCGATAAATATTGGAATCCATATCCGGTTGAAAATATTCCGATACTGGCTTCAACACTAACGATATTCTTCAGCATCGCAGTAATGATTATCACTGCTTTTACGGCTATAAATTTCAAATCACCGGATCTTGAATTTTCTTTCCTTATAGTTGCAGGGACGATATTAAATCCTGCGTCAATTGATTATCATTTTGTGCTATTATTAATTCCAATAATAATATCTATTGATGTGCTTCGAAAAAATCATTCAGGAAATTTGTGGATTTTGCTTTTTATTTCATTTTCTCTCATCGCATTGAAACTGCCATACACCTCTTTAAAGATAACTAAAGGATTTACTGCGGTATTTGCATATCCGAAATTGTATGGTTCACTTGGAATGTTAATTTTTTTCCTGCTGTTTTATTACCGCTCAAAGAATGAAAGAAATAAAACATAATATCGGGAGATGTTTAACCACGATTGTGGTTATTGACTCTGTAAACTAATAATACTGAATATGAAATGATTTTCTCCCCAGGTTTTTTTATGAAATACTTCCTTCATCAGGAAATTATATTCTCTTGCAATCGATTTGATCATTTCAATTTCAGCCTCATCTGAAATTACCATAAGTGCGGTTGTATCATCATAAAAATTATTTCCAAGATGTGAAAACAATTTCCGGAAATACTGGAAATCATCGCCGCCAAACCATGCTAATTCTTTTTCGCTCGCAGGATTTTTTTTGTAATAAGGTGGATTGATAACTATGTAATCATACCTTCTATGTGGTATATCATCAAACAAATCTGAGTGAACAACTTCCACGTTTGCATCAGTCAACTTCACATTTTTTTCGATGTTGTAAACTGCGGTAAGACTCAAATCAGAAGCAGTTACAAAAGCTCCATGTTTCGAAGCAAAAATTGATAGCAAACCTGTTCCGGCTCCCAGCTCAAGAAGATATTTTTCATGGAGGTCAAGTTTAGCAAGATAATTAAGCAGAATTTTTGTGCTGAAGAAAAATCCCGGATGAAAAACGCCAGGGAATACAATAACATTTATTCCTTTGTATTTAAATTTTCTCTCTTTTGAAAGATATTTTTCTGTTGCAGGATACAGAACTCTGAATGCAAGACTTTTAATGAGGCTTTTCTTTTTAAGTGGCTTCACTCAGTGTAAAATCCTTCCACTTCTGGTCTTCGGTATTTTAACCAGAACTTTTGCAATGCTTTTAATTCGTACGGAAAGTTGAAGAAATCAGTTTTATATCGGAAAGATGAAAGAGCTTTCATCGTCTTCTTCTGAAAAGAAGTTAATTTAAAATCGGATACTGTAGGATATTGAGCATTGATGACAGTTTCGAAATTCAAAATCTTGTTTACCATTTCAGGAGTCAACCATGGTGTAAGAGGATTTTTCCGCAAATCAAAATTTGCCCAATGTTGATCAAGCCAATCTTCAAGTTTTTCCGGAAACCTGAACCCGGTTTTTAGAATTTGAGCTTCTTATATTAAATAATATTACTTTATTCATATTCAACTTCTTACAATATACAAATCTTAATGTATACTATTCTATAATGTAAGTTATATATTTCTATACTCTTAAGATGAGCAATTATATAAATACAAAGAAGATGCTGTTGAACAAGCAATAGGGTTTGTATTCTTAGTTAAAAGCCAGTATAAAATATAATGTTTCTATTAATTTAAGGAATGCTAATTCAAGAATAATTAGAGTTGTTAAACAGGGTGAGTCTCACATTTTATGTTACTATCAATTTGTAAAAACTTTACTAATTAATATTGTATTTTTAACTAAGTACTTGTTAATAATTATTAGTATTCATAGCTTTCGTAAAAATCTTACCTTATCTTTTTTAATTTTAATGTAATATCTTTAGTGGAAGAATTTCTACCTAATAGTAATAGCAGAAATTATGATATGCTGAATAGGTGGATATCTGAATATTAATGAATGAAATTTTAAACTTTAAACCATGGCATTCTGAATCTCTCCCAAGAAGAATTCTAATTATTCGTTTACAAGCAATGGGGGATGTTGCTATTACACTTCCTTACGTACAAAGTTTAAAAGAAAACCTCCCGGCAAATACAACGATACACCTTCTAACGCGAAAAGAAGTAAAAGACATACCCGATTCTATAAGATTATACAATTGGATTTATTCAATAGGTGGCGGTAGAAATACTAAACTCCAATTCTTAAGTTTATTATTATTGCTACCCAAGCTAAAAATTAATAAGTATGACGTTGTAATTGATTTACAAAGAAATAAGATGAGTAGACTTGTGAGAAGATTTCTTAAGCCTTTGGCATGGAGTGAGATAGAAAGATTTTCTGCAACATCCGCCGGGGAAAAATATAAAAAAGGAATAGAAGCGATCGGTTTATGTTCTATCAATTTGAATACCGGATTACAATTAAATAATCCGGATGCAGGGAAAATTAAATTGATGAATGCAGGATGGAATTCTTCAAATATGCTTGTTGTATTGAATCCTGCAGGTGCTTTTAGTACACGCAACTGGCAAATTGAGAACTATGTTAAATATGCAGAATTATGGAGAAAGAAATTTCCCGCTACTCAATTTTTAATTCTTGGATTAAAAACCATTTCTAAAAAATCTTTGTTTCTAAAAAAAATGCTGAAGGATCATTTAATTGATTTGGTAAATGGTGAAGGAACAACTTTAGCAGAAGCATTTGCAATCATAAATAAAACTTATTTTGTTTTAACGGAAGACTCAGGATTAATGCACATTGCTTGGGTATCAGGAATTCCAACACTTGCTTTATTTGGTTCCTCGCGTTCAGATTGGTCCGCACCACAAGGAGAGCATTCATTATGTCTTAATTCATCTGATTTAGAATGTGGAAATTGTTTACTCGAAGTTTGCAAGTATGGTGATGTACATTGTTTGTCGCGTTATACACCTGAATTAGTATTTGATAAAACAATTATCTTACTAAAACGAACAAGCAGATTATAGCGGTGAAAAGAGTTGCAATTATAGTTAACGGCGGAATTGGTAACGGAAAATTTCTGCAAGGTGTGCCCTCCATGGTTTACCTAATTGAACGGCTTAGCCATGATTTTGAAATAGTGGTGTATTCATTAATTAAAACTGAAATAAAAGAAGTCTCAAAAAATTTCAAGCTAAAATCGATCTTAGCTAATATAAAATCACCAGGCTGGTTTAAAGCATTTTTACTATTGTTTCTGTTCTTGAAAGATCATATGATAAAAAGATATGATTTGATTCATGCTTTCTGGGCATTGCCTGCCGGGCTTCTTGCTGTAAAGCTGAGTAAGCTTTTTAAAATTCCGTGTATTGTAACATTACAAGGTGGCGAGACAGCTAATCTTCCCGAAATTAATTATGGCAACATAGTAAACGAAAAAAGTAGGAGGAGAACATTAGAAGTCTGCAAGAATGCAAGCAAGATTGTTCTTCTGACAAATTTTCAATTGATGCAACTAAGATCGCTCGGTGTACATCGTGATGACATTGATATTATTCCCTACGGCGCTGAAGAAAAACTTTTCTCTTTTATTAAGACAAAAACCTTTTCAGAACCTTATAATTTCATCCACGTTGCAAACCTCACAGATGTGAAAGACCAAGCAACATTATTAAAAGCCTTCAAAATTTTAAGTGAAAAAATGAATTGCCTGCTCACAATAATTGGTGATGATTTTTTAGAAGGTAAGATCCAAAAACTTGTTCAGGAATTTGGGCTTAAGAATGTTCTATTTGTTGATGCTGTTCCACATCAGGAGTTAAACAATTATCTCTCAGGTTCACACTTTATGATTCACACTTCGTTACATGAAGCACAGGCAGTCGTAATAAATGAAGCAGTGTCAAGCGGGGTATTGGTTTGCGGAAGCCGGGTCGGACTCATTTATGACCTTACGGATGATTTTTGTATTTCGGCTGATTGCAGAGATTATACTACTTTGACAAAAAAAATTCTTGAATTAATATCTGATAAAGAAAGAATAGAAAAAATAAGAGCCTCTGCATACGATTGGTCAATGAAACATTCGGCATCATGGACTTATGAAGAATATAAAAGAAATTATAAAAAACTGACAAATAATTAATAGATGTCATCAGTTATTCTAAATAACATTTCAATTCTGAATAATTCAGGTGATCGCTTTTATGTTTCGATTCTCGACGGCAAAATTAATACGGTCAACGCCGGACTGATCAAAGGTCAGGGTAATTCAAATATAATTAATTTTAAAGATGCGTTAGCCTTCCCAGGATTATTTAATGCGCATGATCATCTTGAATTTAATCTCTTCCCTCGTTTAAGTTCAAAGATTTATAGAGACTATCTTGAATGGGGGAATGATATTCACAGATTATATTCGATAGAAATTAATACTACATTGAATATTCCAATTGAGTTAAGAATGAAATTTGGAATGATTAAGAATTTGTTCAATGGAATCACTTCTGTTATACATCACGGAAGTAATTCTATTAGAAAATCAGATCAAATTATCAATGTATTTGGGAGTTATAACTATTTGCATTCAGTCAGTTTAGAAAAGAATTGGCGCATAAAGTTAAATATGAGATCAAATAAACTTCCTTTTATTATTCATCTTGGAGAGGGAAGTGGAGAAACTATTGAAAATGAGATCAATAAACTATTCAAATGGAATTTGTTCAAAAGGAAAATAATTGCAGTGCATGGAATTAGTATAAATGCAAACCTCGCGGATAAGCTGGCTGCACTGATTTGGTGTCCCGATTCAAACTTATTTCTTTATAAAAAAACAGCTAACATTATTGAATTAAAAAATAAAATACCGATTTTGTTTGGATCCGATTCGAACCTCACATCTGATCCAAATTTCTGGAATCATATCAGGATTGCAAGGCAGTTTAATGCATTAAATGATGAAGAATTAATTAATTCTATGACATCATTGCCGGGTGAATTGTTAAATGTAAAAGGCATTGGCAAAATTAAAAATGGATACCAGGCTGATATTGTTGTTGTGAAGAAAAAAAGTGAAAATAATTATGATGCGTTTTTTAATGTTAATCCTGAAGATATATTAATAATTATCCGATCCGGAAAAATCATTCTCTTTGACGAATCATTGGAAGGTGAATGTGCATATTTAAACTATAATAAGATCAAAATTAGAGGTTCAATAAAATTTACAGATAAAGAAATAGTTGCAATAATTAAAAAGTTAGAAGATCACAAGGTTCAACTCCCTTTAGAAATTTCGATCGTTGACTAGTCAGCTGATAATTATTCTATGATTAAAATTAGTGCAGTAATTGCCACCAGAAACAGGAAGGATTCATTATACAGAACGTTAAGAGCAATCCTTAATCAGACTTACAAGCTTGAGGAAGTGATAATTGTTGATTCGAGTGATGAGAAATTAGAAGAGGCTGAATTACGAAACACATTCCTTGGTCTGAATATTAAATACTTTACTTCTGTCCCGTCTGTTTGTCTGCAACGAAATGTTGGAATTCAACAATCAACATCCGAATATATTTTTATTTGCGATGATGATATTGAGTCGGAACCTGGCTACGTATTAGCGTTGTCACACTTTATTGAAAACAATGGATTAAATAATGCTGTTTCTGGATTGATATTGGAGAAGAATAAAAATGAAGTATGGATATCACAACATCCTCCAAATACTATATCAGGTTTATTATTCAAATTCGTTTTTCAGCTTTCAGTTTGGGGAGAACTTGACCAAAAAATATTCAGTTCTCTATGGTTAAAACCAGTAGTAAGTTTTTATGAAAAAAGAGGAAATGGTTTCTCTTTTGCGGGATGGCCTGTAATTACAAATTTCAACAGCCCTGTATTTAAAACGAAAATTTATGGTTTGGGTGCAAGCATAATAAAAAAAGAATTGCTGATAAATAATCCATTCGATGAAGTTTTAGATAATTATGGAATCGGGGACAACTATGGGATTTGTATCAAGCTACCTGATAAAGTTACTGTGCTGACAGAATCTTTAGTTTTTCATCATAAAGAATCTGAAAACCGGCTTGATAGTGGGATTACATATTACAGACGAGTATTAGCACTTCATTATTTCTTAAAGAAAAGTAATCGATTCAATTCTATAAACACTCTCTGGCTTATTTGGTCACTAATTGGCAGCATCATTTTGTTCGTAAAAAATCGGGAATTCAGATTGGCAAGAGCATCATTAATATCAATTATTAAGATTATTACTTTTAATAACCCATATCATATTGGTTTAAAAAAGAATATTAAAAATGTATGCCCGAAATTTAATGGAGGGCATTAATCATCAATTGAGGAAGTTACTTTTTCTTTATCAAGGAAAACATCTCCATTTTCAACACGATAAATTTTATCGCAGGTATTAAGAATTTCGTCTTTATGAGATACAAAAATTATAGTTTTATCCCTCTTTGCAACCTTCAAAATTGTTTGGATTACTTCCTTTTCGGTTTCTTTATCAAGATTGCTTGTGATCTCATCGAAAATTAAAATTTCTCTTTCAGGAAAAAGAGCTCTGGCAATTGCAATCCTTTGCTTTTGACCACCAGAAAGTTTTGAGCCTTCTTCTCCGATATTTGTGTTTAGTCCATCTGGCAGGCTTTGTACCAGATTATCCAGATTCAAAAAATTCAATGTCTTGTTTATTCTTTCCTGATCATCAGCATTGAGTTCATAATCAAAAGCGATGTTGTACAAGAGGGAATCATTAAATATGAACGGATTCTGACCAACATATCCTATTAATTTCTGCCATTCGGAAATTTCATCAGAATTAATTTTATTACCATCAATAAGGAATTCACCTTTCTGAATTGAAATCAAACCGATGAAAATATTTATCAAAGTACTTTTTCCTGATCCTGACAGACCACGAATTCCAACTTTTTCACCTTTCTTTACTTTGAAATTTTTTACGTTTAACTTGAACGATGAACTAGGGTACTCGAAGGAAACATTATTTAACTCGATTTTATCATTAACAGAAATAGGTTGATGACTTTTATTTGATAGAGCAGTTTTAAAATTTTCAATATCGTTTAATTCATCCAACGTGAACTGATGCGTCTTTATGTTTAAGAATGAAACGAATATTCTGTTTATCGATGGAACAATTTTATAGGAAGCAGCTGCAAACAAACTCAATATTAAAACCACTTCGTTTTTATTATCGATAAAGAGATTACTATAAATGAATAAAATTCCAATACCCATCATTATAATTATTTCCACAAACTTAATTGAAGTTCCTTGTGCTGTAGTCAGTTTAGAATAATCATTATTTAATCCTTTATTTATCTGATCAAATTTGTTTGTAAAATGCTTTTGCTTTTGAAATATTGTCGACTCAACAAATCCCTTTATTGCCTCGGTAGCGAGCCTCAACACTTTTGGTAATTTTGTTTTCAAATTGTAATTCAAAACACTGAGCTTCTTTTTCCTGATTAAATAGTAGATAAAAGCTCCAGGTCCGAGAATCAATAAAAGCAGTAGAAAGATATCAAAACTATATATTAGCAAACCGGATGAGATAAGAATTACTATTAACCCTTCACTAAATATTGTAAGGAGTGATAATAAGATATTTGTAACAAATGAAGGTGGGATATTAACAATTCTATTTAGATACATTGATGTATCAGCATATTTAATTTTAAGAAATGGCAAAGTGTAAAAATGATTCAACAAATTTCCTGAAAGTCCAGCAGATACATCAAAAGCGTATTTTGATTGATATCGAAAAATCCAATAGCTGATAATATTTTTAATAATGAATAGAACAATTACGGAAGTAGTTATAAGAATAAAGAAATCAGTGCTGTTACTAATCCCTGAAAAATTATAAATTGATTTCAACAAATTATTTGAATGAATAAGCTCAGGATTTAATAATAGTGCAACTAAAGGAAGAACCGAAGCAATAGAAAAGACATCGAGGACAGCATTTGTTAACAATAGAATGATAATAAAAATCCCGCTCAATTTTTGTGATTTATTCAAGAGTGCAGAGGTAAGTCTGAAGGATCTTATTAAAACACTATTTTCTGCTTTGTTCATAAGATAGTATGTCACACTTACATTGCTGTATATTCTGCAGTTACAATTATGTGATCACCAATCCTGTTGAACGGTGCAATTCCGGAAATTATTTCATCCATTTTATTCAATACTCTCGCGAATCGTGGAAATTTTTTCGGAATTTTTTCCATCTGAGGAATTGGAGTGAACAACGCTAAACTTTCAAGTTTCAACAATTTAAAATTTTTACCGAGTGCTTTCATTAATTCATTTGCCGAAAAATAGTAGGTTTGAAATTTTATTCCTTCAACATTTGCAAGAGTTCCGTTTCGTTTAAATCTTCTGAAAGCAAATTTGAATTTGCCTCTTAATAGCTGCACAATTTCCCACAGACAAACCGGAGGAAGAATAACCAGACAAACTCTTCCATTTTTATTCAGCAATTGAGGAAAAAATTTTGTTACTGCTTTAAGATCTGGAATACAATTCAATCCACCAAAGTTTGAAAAAATAAAATCAAATTTTTTTCCTTCAATTTGATCAAGTTCTGTAAATGAACATTGTTGAACAGATATTTTATCAGCGAACTTTCCGGATGAAAATTTTTTTTTCATTTGCTCAACCATTCCGTCTGAAAGATCAGTACAGTGAACAGTAAATCCTTTCTCAGCAAAGAACTGAGCATCAATTCCGGTTCCGCTGTTTAGTTCTAATATTTTATTATCAGTTCGAAGAAACTTCAATGCATGATTCATCACCTTTTTTCGCATCCAGGTTAATGTTGGATTTGATTTATCATATTCATCGTAGTTTAATGATTGAAGAGAAAAAGCTTTGTTTACGTTTGTCAGTTGAGATGCTTCAGAATTCATTATAAAAATTATTTCGCGGTTTCAAGTTTTTTCAGCACAATCGAATCAGCTATCGAGGAAGGAACATAATACAATATTGATAAGGCAGAACGAATCTTTTTTCTGTTGATTGTAAAAGGATTAAGCAGAACATTTTTAATGTTCATCAGACTCTGTTTTCGCCTATAAACTTTGTGAACGTATCTGTGAAGCTTTTTGTAATAGGAAGGTGAGAAAGCTGCTTTATACATCATCGCAAGCTCATCCGAGTCCGTCCAGTTAGATTTTTCATTTAATTGCTCTTTAACTTTTTCATAAAACTTTGTGCCTGGCAAAGGATACGATACTGAAATTCCAATATCATCTGGCATTAAATCGAGAACCATATTGATGGTTTTTTCGATATCTGCTTTTTCTTCACCGAGATAACCGAACTGAAGGAAGAAAGCAGTTCTGATTCCATTCTTCTTTAAATTATTTGTTGCTTCATAAATTTGTTTAACGGTAGTTCCTTTATCCATTGCATCCAGAATTTTTTGCGAGCCGGATTCTGCACCAACCCAAACTGTTTCAGCACCTGATTCTGCTAATGCACTAATCGTATCCTCCTGAAGAAGTAAATCAACTCTTGACTGAATTTTATATTTGAACTTCAGTCCTTTTACTTTTATCACGTTTCTGAATTCCTGAACCCATCCGGGTTTTAAACCGAAAATATCATCGCACATCCAGAAATGATCCGGTTGAAAATTATTAAGCAAGAACTCAATTTCATCCGCAACTTTCTGTGGTGATCTTGAATTATACCTGTTTCCGTAAATTGGTTTTGCACACCAGTTGCATTTGAACGGACAACCTCTCGTCGTAGCAATATTCAGTGAGAAGTATCCATGATTTTCAATCCAGATTTTTTTGTATGAAGAAATGTCAACCAAATCCCATGCAGGTATCGGAAACGAATCAAGCTCTTTTACTATTTGTCTCTGAGAAGTTTTAATAATTTCAGAATTTTCTTTAAATGCCAATCCATCAATTTGGTTATAATTTTTCTCACCGGAATCAATTTTTGAAATCAATTCCTTCAATGTTAACTCGCCCTCACCAATAACAACAAAGTCAACTCCGTGCTGAAGATATTTTTCATAATGATCGGCTGCATCAGAGCTGGACATAATTACAGTGATACCATTTTCTTTCGCTATCTCAGCCATTCTAAATGCAGCATCTCTCATATTTGTGAGACACATTTTAGTCAGATAGTTAAATCCATCATCATAGATAACGAGATAATCTGGTTTTTTATTTCTAATCTGTACTGAAATTATTTCAGGAGATTCTATCAACGCAGTATCAAATAAATCGACATCATATCCTGCTTGTCGCATAACAGATGCAGCATAGATTGTTCCCAGCGGTGGATAAGGTTGCTTTGCAGCCCATTGTTTGGGATCGAAGCGATAGAAATACGAATGCGTAAAAAGAATCTTTTTCATTGTAATCACTGAAAAACTTTTAATTTGTCTTCAATAGATTTTAACTTACTTTCAAATTCAGTGAGTACTTTCTTCTGAAAAAATTTTGGATGATGTTTTGATTCTTTCTTCGATGATTTAAAGGCTAATTTAAACTCCTCCTGATTATAATTCTTATATCTGACCTTATAAAAACTCTCAAATAAACTCATCGAAAAATTATCAAGAGTGTTACCTATTTTATTTTCTAAAACCTTTTCAAGAAGATTTTTTACAATACCATCCTTTCGATTTATAACTTCGGAAGTATCTCTCTTTGGAAAATTCGGATAGAAATTCTTTATCCACAGGTTTTGCTTGTAAAAATCATCATAACATTCTTTCCCGAATGTAGGAATTAATGTGGCGATTTCCGTTGCAGTAAAAACATTTTTTTCTTGTATTTCGAGGTTTTCGTAATCAACAAAATAGTTTATGCAGAAATTTTTCTTTGAATTCAACAAGAATAATTTTTTAAAAAGCATCAGTATCAATCTTGAAATCCAAACTCTGTCTGGATGTGTAATAACAAAATAATCAATGTCAGAATCTTCTTCCATAAAACCTTTTGAAATCGATCCGGAAAGCATGATTCCACGAATGAAAGGAAATCTCGAAACAATTCCTGAAACACGCTGGGCTGTCTTCAATCTTTTTTCCGCAAGCTTGTTTCCTTTTTCACGTCGCACTATAAATTCATCATTATTATTTAATTGGTAGAACTTTCCTTTTCTGAATACTAATTTATCCGCTGATAACTTTTCCAAAATATTTTCTACCTCCACAATACTTGTGTGATTATCACCAAGATTATGGTAAATTTCGTCAGCGGTTAACGGGTAATAGAATATATCATAATATGCTAACGTACGTATTACACTTACGCCTAACTGATTTATTTGAGTTTCATTTTCCAACAAGTATTTATAAAAAATTAATAATGATTAATATGGCAGTCACATCATACACTGAAATCAATCAATAATTAGATTGTGCTCAAGTTGAACGACAGCTATTAATTTGGACTGTAAATTAGTTTATGAGTTAAAAATAAAGATATGGTAACCAGAAAGACAAATACCGGTTTAACCCTATTATTTGGCTTAGAATTCCTTTCGCCAATTACTTATTCTATTATGGCGTATGAAATGGATGTTGTCCAGCGAATGGTTTACTTTTCTTTATCAATACTGCTCTTTTTTGCATTTATTTTAAAGTTGAATTTGGACAGGGAAGTTTACCTGAACAAACTCCTCACTCTTTTAATTATATTTTTCCCTTTGTGCTTCCTTACAGCTTTTTTGAACGATTCAGCATCATTGCTGACATTAAAATATAGCGATCTGTTAATACCATTTGTAATAATTCTTCAATCGACAATTGTTTTCTTAGTACTTGGTGAAGATAGATTTTTTAAGGTGGTGTCATATTCAGTAGTTATTTTTTCAACTTTATTCAGCATCGTAGGAATGCTTGAAGTATTTCAGGTAAAATTAATTGAACTTCCCACCGTAATGCCTCCCGGTTCAATGTTAGGGCACAGAGGTTTTGCCAGTGAATATCTTTTATCAGCATTGCCATTTTTTTTAATAGCACATCAGTATGTTGAAAGAAAGAACAGAAAATTCCTTTTAATCGCAGCAGTATTTTGTGTATCATTTCTGTTATTTACAAGAAGTCGTGCCGGGGTTTTAATATTACTTGTAATCACAATTTCTTATTTCATATATACATTTTTTAAGACTGATAAGAAAAAGTTTTTTAATAAGATAAAACCTGTTCTGATAGTACTTGCTGCATCACTATTATTTTCCTTTATCCCATCAAAAGTAGGGGAGAGACCAGACCTCAAATCAACAGCAGAAACTTTTTTTGATACCGAATTTAAAAGTAATAAGCTGCGTCTTAATTTTTGGGATGCATCATTTAAGATGATTCAAGAAAAGCCACTGGTTGGTTTTGGTTTGTATAAATGGAGCGGTTACTATCCGGGCTATAACGGTGAATATTTTGATGATAAAACTTTGCTGCTTGTTCACAATGTGCATGCGCATAATGATTTCCTTGAAATTTTTGCGGAAAGCGGTGTGATTGCTGTTGTAATTTTTTTTCTGATATATTTTTTCTTGTTGATACAGTTATACCAAAAAAGTAAACACAATGAAAAATATTTTGCATTGTTGCTGACAGTACTTACCGCCTTCCTTTTTTCTTTCGTTTCGTTTCCCAATTATAAATTTGCATCCATTTTCCATATTGGAGTTGTTAGCGGTGTTGCATTGGTTTCATCTGGTGAAAAGATAAAAAATATTTTCTGTTTTAAGTTTGCTCATCTTAAATTATTGTTATTTATCACGTTGATCTTTGGAATTGTTATTTCTTTTATCAAGATAAAATCAGAAATCAGATATGGTGAAGCGATCTTTTTAAAAGATAGAAGACAATACTTGCTAATGAATCAAAAACTTGATCAGGTATCAGAAATATTTTATCCATTTGATACTTCCCGTCAGCCATTAGATTATTATCGTGGAATAGCAAATTCATATTTGGGCAGACATTCAGACGCACTAAGAAATAATTTACATGGTTTAACCTTGGCACCATTTAATCCTATCTTAATGAATAATGCTGCTGCATCATATCAGGAATTAGGGAAGAGCAAGGAATCAATTAAAATGTTCGAAACCATAAAAAAAAATTTTCCTAATTACCTTGGAGCGCAGTTCAGACTTTTGGAGATTTATTTAAGTGAAGGACAAACAGAACAGGCAGAGAAATTATATAATGAATTGAGAAAGAAATCTCCCGGAAATCCTTCATTGGAAAGATTTAAAAATCATTTTCAGTAATTATCTTACGAAAAATTCTAATCCATACTATTATTCTTGATTTTGCTCATTAAAATTTGTTGAGTCAAGGCAGCATTTTTTGTATTTTTGGAGTAGAAATTATATACTTCCGCACGTTCGGGGAGCCATATCTTAAATAACTAAAAGAGGGAATTATGGAAAAAATATTATTACTTGGTGCTGAAGCAATTGCTCAGGGTGCAATTGATGGAGGCATGTCAGGAATTTATGCTTATCCGGGAACACCTTCCACAGAGATTACAGAATTTGTTCAGCGCAATAAAATTGCAATCGAAAGAAAATTACACAACGAATGGTCTGCTAACGAAAAAACCGCGATGGAAGCTGCATTGGGTATGAGTTATGCCGGAAAACGTGCGATGGTTTGTATGAAGCACGTCGGATTAAATGTTGCCGCTGATGCGTTCATAAATTCAGCAATAACCGGTGTCAATGGTGGCTTATTAGTTACAGTTGCAGATGACCCTTCGATGCATTCTTCACAGAACGAACAAGACTCCCGTTTCTTTGGAAAGTTTGCTATGATACCGATTCTTGAACCGGCGAATCAGCAGGAAGCTTATGATATGGCTTATGAAGGATTTGAGCTGTCAGAAAAATTTAAAATTCCCGTGATGATTAGAATCACAACAAGACTTTCTCACTCTCGTTCCGGAATTGAAAGGCGGGAAATCAAAAAAGAAAATCAACTTACATATCCGGAAGATCCGATTCAATTTGTTCTTCTTCCTTCAAATGCAAGAAAAAGATACAAAGGATTACTTTCAGTTCAATCATTGTTAGAGCAAGAATCTGAACGATCTGTTTACAATACTTACATTCCCGGAAGAGATAAATCACTTGGAATAATTGCCTGCGGAATTGCATATAATTATCTGAAAGAAAATTATCAGGAAAAAAGTTGTCCACATCCGGTTCTTCAATTAAATCAATATCCGCTTCCATTTTCAAAAGTTGAAAAGCTGGTTGACGAGTGTGAAAAAGTTTTAGTCCTTGAAGATGGTTATCCCTTTGTAGAAGAACAGTTGAGAGGATTCTTAAATATTAACTCGAAAATTATCGGAAGATTGAATGGGACAATTCCTCGTGATGGTGAATTAAATCCTGATATAGTTGCAAAAGCACTTGGGAAAGAAGTAAAAGGCGGATTTGCAGTTCCTAAAATAGTTGCAAACCGTCCACCAGAACTTTGTTCAGGTTGCAGTCATCGGGATATTTATAATGCTCTTAACGAAACAATGAAGGAATTCGGCAAGCAGAAAGTATTTTCTGACATTGGATGTTATACACTTGGTGCTCTTCCTCCGTGGAATGCGATTAATTCCTGTGTTGATATGGGCGCATCAATTACTATGGCAAAAGGAGCTGCTGATGCTGGTGTCAGACCTTCGGTTGCAGTCATTGGTGATTCAACATTCACACATAGTGGAATGACAGCATTGCTCGATTGTGTTTATGAAAATTCACCGGTCACTATTATAATTTCAGATAATTCGACTACGGCGATGACCGGTGGTCAGCCATCTCATGCAACTGGAAGGCTTGAGGATATTTGTGTTGGACTTGGTGTACAACCCGAGCATGTTAAAGTTCTTACTCCACTGCCTAAGTATCACGATGAAATGGTTAAAGTTCTGCGGGAAGAATTGATGTATGAAGGTGTTTCCGTAATAATTCCCAAAAGAGAATGTATTGTGCAGTCAGTCGCAAAAAGTAAGAAAGAAGTTAGGACGAAAGTTGAGGTGGCAGCATAATGAAATCAGATATAATTTTAGCTGGAGTAGGCGGACAAGGAATTTTATCAATTGCATCTGTTATTGGTATGGCTGCACTTGAGAATCATCTGTACTTAAAACAGGCAGAGGTTCATGGAATGAGTCAACGCGGCGGTGCAGTTCAGTCACATCTAAGAATTTCCGAGAAAGAAATCGCAAGTGACCTTATCCCTCTTGGAAAAGCAGATTTAATAATTTCTGTTGAACCGATGGAATCATTGCGGTACTTGTCCTGGCTTTCAGAGGATGGTTGGCTGGTAACAAATACAACTCCCTTTGTTAACATCCCGGATTATCCTGATATGAAAGATCTGCTTGCTGAAATAGAAAAACTTTCACATCATATCGCAATTAATGCAGATGAAATTGCACGGCACGTAAAATCACCGAAGTCATCAAACATTGCTATGCTTGGTGCAGCTTCTCCGTTCCTGAATCTTTCTTATGAAAGTCTGGAAAGCGGAATTAAGAAAATTTTTGAAAAAAAAGGGGAGAAAGTAGTACAATTAAATTTGGATGCGCTCCAAGCAGGACGAAAGTTTGCAATTGAACATATGTCCATCATGAGTAGTTTAAAAACTAATTGATGAGCTTAAAAATTTAAATTATACTTCAACGATTTAGCTACCCTGAATAATTCAGTTGTAGAATTTAATTTTAAAAAAATTCTATCTGCCTACGTTAGTTTCAAGTTCTTCGATAGTTTTTGGAATTGGTTTTGTTCCAAGAACTCTAAATCCATCCTCAGTAACCAAGACATCATCCTCAATCCTGATTCCACCAAAGTTTGTATAGTTATCCAGCATATCATAATTGATGAATTCGGGAAAGCGATTTTGCGTTTTCCACATATCAATTAATTCCGGAATAAAATAAATTCCTGGTTCGATTGTAAAAACAAATCCGGGTTGAAGAGACTTTGCAAGTCTTAAATACTTTAACCCAAACTCATCACTCCTCCGAACACTTTCATCATATCCGACATAATCTTCTCCCAAACCTTCCATATCGTGAACATCCAGACCAAGCATATGCCCCAATCCATGCGGGTAAAATAAAGTGTGAGCACCAACATCGACAGCTTCTTCGGCGTTTCCAAACATAAGACCCAAATCAATTAAACCGGATGTTAAATCTTTTGCAGCGTTAAAATGTAATTCTCGGTTTGTAATTCCCGGTCTTACTGAATTAATGGCATTTAATTGACATTTAAGTACTATCTGATAAATCTCTTTTTGTCTATCTGAAAATTTACCACCTACCGGTATTGTTCTTGTGATATCACTTGCATAATGAAGTTTACTTTCAGCACCGGAGTCATTAACAAGTAAATCTCCGGTTTTCATTTTATTATCATAATATGGATTATGCAGAGTTTGTCCGTTTATAGAAACAATAGGTCTGAATGAAAGACCATAACCGAGTGAAAGTGCAATACCTTCTATCATACCAGCTATTTTGCGTTCATCAATATCCGGCTTCACCATTTTCATAGCAGCCATGTGCATTTTTGATGCTATGTCCACTGCTTCATCAATTTCTGCTATTTCCTCGCTTGATTTAATAGATCTTTGGGATACTACAGCTTTAATTAATTTTTCTGAAGCATAGTCATTTACATTTGATGCATTGATTCCAGTCATTGAGGAAATTTTTAATATGTTATCAATCCGGTATTGTGGAAGGAAGTGAATCTTTCTTCCTTTTTTAATTGCTCCTGTTATTTGCTCATTCAGTTTGTCCAGAGATGCTGTATGTTTAATACCAATTAAATCTGCAAAGTCACTTACGGTTGGTTGCGGACCAGACCAAACTATGTCATCAATGCTCAGATCATTTCCCAAAAGTGTTTCGAGATTATTATCAATATCTATAGTTGCCGCAAGTCCGGGTCTGTCTATTCCGAAGTAATAAAGAAAAGTACTGTCTTGTCTGAAGGTATAAGTATTTGATTTGTAGTTGAAAGGACTGTCCTCATTGCCAAGAAATAAAAGTAAACCTGAATCAAACTTATCTTTTAATAACCTTCTTCGATTAGTGTATATATTTGCATCAAACATTGAAACTCCTGTTCTATATTCTGTTAGAATTTAATAAAAATTTGAAGTATAATATCTGGTAACTAAATTAAACAATTTGTGTATCTAAATGTAGCATTTACATGATAATTGATCTCAATTAAATATTATATCCATTTTTAGGCCAAAATCAATATTTTTATAGAATCATTTTGGTAAAAAAATTCGCATAAGAATTGAAAATGAATTAATTTAATGCAGTAATCTTTGCTAATTTCTAATAACAGATAGGTCTTAGCGTGAAAAAATTATACAAAAATTTGAATCTTCATAGCAACATTTTTATTCTGATAATTTCAATTTTAATTCTGCCTTTGAGCAGCCCATCCCCTCAAGTAAAGCAAACCGTTAGTCATGCATTCCACAACACATTTGTGATTGGAATTGATGGTGGAGTAACATTACCTCAAACTGATTATCAAACAAATAAAATGGGCTATTCGTTCAGAGCAACAGGAGAATATTTCTTCAAAACAAATTCGATACATCTTTTTGGTCTGAAATTAAAGCTTGGTTATGATCTGTTAACAGGAGAAGATAACAGAGGAACAATATCATCACAAGATGGAATGAGGACTATACCAGCAACATTTAAAACAGGAATATTTAATGGAGGGATAGCTGCAACGTATAGTGTATCAATTGGTGATGTGGTCTTTCCGTATGTTTCAGGAGGAATAAGTAATCTGTGGTTTGACCCAAAAGATGGAGACGGGAATTTAGGTGAATATAATGCTTTAGGAAAATACGAGAAGAGTAGTATAGCTTACAGTATAGAAGTAGGATTGAGATATCTTGTAAGTGAAAAGGTGAGCATAAATCTGTCAGCAAATCCATATATCCCGCAGACAGATTATCTGGATGATGTAAAAGCAGCATTTGCGAATGATGCGTATACTACAATTATGCTCGGATTAACATTCTCCCCATTTTTTAATACGGATCAGGATAATGATGGAATTAACGGATCAGATGATCTGTGTCCTGATGAAGCTGAAGATTTTGATGGATTTGAAGATGATGATGGCTGTCCGGAAGTAGATAATGATGGTGATGGGATATTAGATGCCAACGATAAATGTCCGAATGATGCAGAGGATAAGGATGGATTTGAAGATCAGGACGGATGTCCGGATTTAGATAATGATGGTGATGGAATACCAGATGCGGCGGATAAATGTCCGAATGATGCAGAGGATAAAGATGGAGTAGAAGATGAAGATGGATGTCCTGAGTATGATGAAGTAGTTAGTGAAGAGAAATTTATTTTAATGGGAGATGAGATATTTGAAAACAACTCAGCAATGATAAAGATGGAAGGTAAGAAACAGTTAGATGAGATAGTGAAAAAGATTCAGAGATATCCTGAAGGAAGTAAATGGATTATAGAAGGACATATGGATTCGAACGGGAACAAACGATTTTTGAGAAATTTATCATTAGAGAGAGCAAAGGCAGTTTTGGAATACATAAGTTACTTTGGCGGATTAAAGAGAGAGAACTTCCAGGTAATGGGAATGGGAGACAATTATCCGATAGGAGATAACGATACAGAAGAAGGCAGAAGACAAAATCGCAGAATAGAAATTGTTCCGGAAAAGTAATTGTTTATTTAGAGTGTAGGCTCAAAACATAAAAGACCAGATACATAGGTTCAATAGTCATCTTTAAACAAATACTTAAATAGCAATACTTTTGCTATTGCTGTATTTAGCGAAAAGTATGTTTAAGAATTCGGTTGGTCTCAACCCAATGTTTTCAATAATTTCAATGTTCGCTTCAGAAAAAAGATTTTTTGCATCATTTCCACACTTTCTGCATACAACAGCATTTACACCTTCTTTAATAAGAAACTGTGCACAAAAAATTTCGGCAGTAGGTGAAGACTTAAAATGATTATAAAAAGTATCACGAAGCGTTTTCTTCTCTAAGTCATAAATTAAGAATTGGTCAGAACTTCCGAATCTATCAGAAAATCTTTGATTACCATCGGTTAATTCAATACAGATTGCAACTTTCATATATACTCCATTTGGTTAGTATATATTTTATAACAATATCCAGACCAATATTTTCAATGTAAATTTAAAGTTTATACTTTTTCATTTTCCGCCACAAAGTAGTTTTATTTATGCCTAATTCAGTCGCAGTTTGTGAACGATTTCCATTATACTTCCGGAGCGTAGATTGAATTAATTGTTTTTCAACTTGTTCGAAAGGAGTTTTATTTTCGGTTTCATTTCCGTTCAGGTTTAATTTTTTTAATAACTCCTGCAATTTCTGAGGAAGATGTTCTGTTTTGATTGCATCCGAATTACATACAATAAAAGCGTGTTCTATTACATTTTCTAATTCTCTAATGTTTCCCGGCCAATTGTAGTGAGTGATAACTTTAAGTGCATTGGGAGATATGTAATGAATATTTTTTTTGAATTTCTCGTTATACTTTGACATAAAATAATTTACCAGGCTTGGGATATCCTCTTTTCGTTCATGAAGAGATGGTAAATGAATATTGATTACATTAATTCTGTAAAATAAATCTTCTCTGAAATTTCCATTTTTAATTTCATTCTCCAGATCTCTGTGTGTTGCCGAAATAATGCGAGCATTAAGTTGAATTGATTTTGTTCCACCCACTCTTTCAAATAACCTATTTTCTAAAACCCGTAATAATTTTACCTGTACTGATAATGGGATGTCACCAATTTCATCTAAAAATAATGTACCATTGCCCGCTAATTCAAATCGACCTGGTTTAGTACGAATTGCCCCTGTAAATGCACCTTTTTCGTGTCCGAATAATTCGCTTTCAAGAAGCGTTTCAGCAAATGCCGTACAGTTAACTGCAATAAATGGTTCTGATTTTCTCACGCTGTTCAAGTGAATCGAGCGTGCTATTATTTCTTTTCCTGTTCCGCTTTCTCCTGTAATTAGAACAGTACTATCTGTATCCAAAACATTTTCCATCATGCTAAAAACCTGTAACATCGGTTTACTTCGACCAATGATATTTTTGAAATGAAATCTTTCTTCAATATGGTTGGAAAGATTTTTCATTAAACTGATATCTTCGAAAGTTACTACTCTTCCGACTTTATTATTTGCAGTATCCAATAGTGGAGCTGAGTTAATTCTCACAAGTACTCTGCTGCCGTCTTTACGAATGATGGTAGTCTCTCTCAGCAAATTTTTATGATGATCTGCAATAAATGATTTTAACTGAAGATCTTCCTTACCATCCTCAGAAGGAAAAACTTCCCAATAATCTTTATCTATGGCTTCTGAAACCGAAAACCCAGTTATTCCTACAGCAGCTTTATTAAATGATGTAATTTTCCATTGAGAATTAATTGTAAAAGTTCCTTCAAGCAAACTATTGAAAATCGTCTCGAGTTTGTTTTTTTCTTCGATAATTTCGATGTTTTTTTGATCAAGAGAATGATAGAGTGAAATAACCTCATTGATATCTCTGAATACGATAATGAGTCCAATTATTCCTTGATCAGGCTGGATGAGTGGACTAATAGAGGCGAAAACTTCAAGTTCTTTTTTGTCTATGGTTTTTATTCTTAACGATATGTTCGAAAAAATCTCACCTGAATTTAAGCTTTTATACAGAATAGCGTTTTCCTGAAGCGTTGAATCAAATAGAATATCACTTTGTTTTGAAATTATAGTTTCATAACTGAAACCAGTAATTCTGGTTGCACCTTCATTAAAAACTATAATTCTCCGATCTTTATTTATTGCAATAATGCCGTCGGATGCAAATAGTTTGTTATTGTCATTAATTTCATTCACCTGTAAAAACCACTAATGATTAATAAAATTTTTGTTTAAAATAACTAAATTCTTTGAAGTTGTGAATTGGAGTCATTTAGTTAAATACATTGCTGAGTTTAGATTGCAAAACTGAAATCATTTTACAATTCGCAATGCAAATCTGCAATCCAATTTTCTGATACTGCCCAGTTGATTAAGTCATTATGAATTTTTATTGGCCTTTTTTTTGCACAATTAAATAATATTGAAGTGAGTAAAAATACTTTCCGATGGAGAAGGAGATTTAAAGAGTGTTCCCGGAGTTGATACTAAGCGCCAGCCTTATTGCTGTATTAAGAATATTTGATGTTTCTCTTGGCACTCTCAGGTCAATCTTTGTTATTCAATCAAGAAAATATGTAGCAGCATGAACAGGATTTTTTGAAGTACTTATCTGGATTTTTGCAATGCGATATATAGTTCAGCATATGGATCATGAAATTAATTTAATTGGATATGCTGGTGGATTCGCGATTGGAACTTTTTTAGGAGTTACTATAGACCAAAAGCTCGGTTTCAGCTATATTCAGATAAGCATGTTTTCAAAAGGTAAAGGACAATTAATTGCAGATGCATTAAGAGATGCTGACTTCGGTGCAACAATTTTACCAGGTGTCGGAGCCAAAGGTGATGTACTTATGGTATTTACAGTAATTAATAGAAACCGATACAACGAGTTAAAGAAAATTGTAAATAATATAGACTCAGATATATTTATCAACGTTCAACCAGCATCTCCTTTCAGGGGATATTTATCTAGAAATCATAAATAAAGTTTACCGGGAAGATACTGTACAAATAATCAGTGTTAACAATTTTTTAAATGGAGTTGAAATGATTAAAAGAAAAATTTATATAACTGAAAAGGATAAAGTAAAACTCAGAAATCTTTTCGGTAAAACTTTAGGAATGAGTAACAATGATTTGAAAAGTATGAAAGAATTACTTGAAGAGATCGAGCGTGCGGAAGTGATGACAGATGAAAATATTGATGAAACCGTTATCACTATGAATTCTACTTTTGTTGTTGAAGATATTAATACTCATAAAGAATATGATTACACAATTGTATATCCTGAATTTGCTGATAGCTCAAAAAACAAAATTTCTATTCTTGCACCAGTTGGAACAGCTTTATTAGGATATAAGGTAGGCGATATAGTTGAGTGGAGTGTACCAGCCGGAAAAAGGAAATTCAGGATAAAAGAAATGCTTTATCAGCCTGAAGCCGCTGTAAAATCATTAAACAAAGTGAAATAGTTCTAGTTAATTGAAATTTTAGCTATAAAAATATTATGTAAAAAATGGTGAAATAAATAATCACATAAGGAACAAAATATGGTGAAAAGTAAAAAACAATTAATCGAAGTTTCGATAGATGGTTTGGATTACCCCATAAAAATTGGTAAAAAAGTAACGGCTGAGGGAGATAATACAATTACCAGTATATCAATTCATGCAATGATTGAAAAGATTTACGAAAAGCAATTCGAAGAAAACATTTTATATATTTTGAACGATCGGGATGAATATGTAGGTCTGCAACAACTAAGTAATAAAATGATCACGTATTTAAATTCCATTAATGCCAGAACCGCTGATATAGTTTTCAGTTTTCCATTTTTTATTGAGAAAATTTTAACTGCAACACAGCAGAGGATATTAACAAAACATACTTGTCAGTTTAAAATATCAAAATCTCTCAACTTTGATTTTACAAAAAAGTACATCGTTGAGATTCCAGTTATAGGTGCTGAATATATTCCATCAGAAATACAAAAAGAACTTTTTGAAATTCCTGCGGCTTTAGTTGTTGAGATGGATGGATTTGATGTTTTTTTTATTGAGGATATTATTGACTTAGTTGAAAAAAGAATTTACAACGAATATTCAAATTCATTTTCGTTCGAAGAAAAAGATTTAAAAATATTACTGCTTGAGAAATTGGAAAACGATCTGTGTAAAGAATTTAATACTGAAAATTGCTCGGTGAAGATTCTGATAAGAAAAGGATTTTACTCATATTCGACTAATCTTGTTTCTGAGATTTTTAAGCTAATCCCTAGTACGGAATTTGCTGAAGAGCGTTCACTTAGTTAATTAATGTTCTAGTACATCGTTAGATAAAAGATAATACATAAATAACTACCTGGGTATGTTTATGAATAATGAAAGTTCACAAAGAGTAAAATTATTTAAACAAGAGGCTGCTAAATTCTTGGTTCATCATAAGAAAGAAAATATTTCAGAAGAGGATATATCGCTTGCAGTGGATTTAATTAATCTTGGATATATGATAGCTGTGAAAAAATATCACAAATCAAATTCTACTGAGAAACGGCAAAATATGAATTTTGGAATTATTAGTTCAGAGTGGGGACAAACAACATAAAACTTCGATAATATTTATTTTGAGATGAGACCGAATGTTATTCCACTATTGATTGTATAAAAACAATAAATCACATCGGGATTAAAATGAACGAAATAAAAGCTATAATTCGACCATTTAAATTGTTAAAAGTTTTGGAAGAATTAAAAAAGATTAACAAACTTCCAGGTATAACTATTTCTGAAGTTATTGGTTTTGGAAAAGATGAAATCAACACAAAGGATATTAAAGTTCTTGACGATAAAATAATCTCTGTTCCTAGAACAAAAATCGAAATTGTTGTTGATGATAGTATGGCAGAAGAAGTTTTAAGTATCATTCAAAAATTTGCTCATACCGGAAATGCGGGAGACGGAAAGATTTTTGTTAGTAAAGTTGATGAGATAATAAAGATAAGGACCAATGAGAGAAGTAAAGTTGCAATTTAACACAAAGGAATGCAGCTTTTCATAACAGAATAAACGCATATAATAATTTTGATGTGCACTATGTATATCTCTGATTCTTGATATTTCTTGTTAATATAATATACATCCTGCAACAAAAATTCTTTCCATTGAATGCAACACTGAATGATGCTTTGCAACAAGTCTGGTATCACACAATTAAAATAATCCGGTAATCTCTCCATTTTCATCAACATCCATATTGATAGCAGCAGGGAACTTAGGCAACCCTGGCATTAGCATCATATCTCCGCAGATGAGTACAATAAATCCTGCTCCAGCCGAAAGTCTGGCATCATTAACAGTTAATGTCCAATCCTGTGGTACGCCGATAGCTCGTGGATTATCAGATAAAGACATTTGTGTTTTTGCAACACAAATCGGCAGACTTCCATAACCAAGCTCGACATATTTTTCTATTTTTCGTTTTGCACGTTTATCGAAATAGACATCTTTAGCTCCGTAGATCTGAGTTGCAACTGTTCGGATTTTATCCTCGATTGAAGTATTGAGTTCATATAAGAATTTCTTCTGTGGATTATTATTTTTTTCAGCCAATTTAATTGTTTTTTCTGCCAGTTCGATCGTTCCTTCTCCTCCTCGCATGTAAGCCTCATGCATAGCGCATTCAACATTTAATTCTTCACACAATTCATAAATCATTTTGATTTCGGATGCAGTATCTGTCGGAAATTTATTAATTGCAACCACTATAGGAACATAAAACTTCTGCATATTTTTTATGTGGACCCCAAGATTTGCCAAACCACTTTTGAAAGCTGGTATATTTTCTTCATATAATAATGATTCAGGTGTTGCTTTAACTCCACCATGAAACTTGATCGCTCTGCAAGTTGCAACAATAACTACAGCGGAAGGCCACATGGGAGTATTTCTGCACACAATATTAAAAAATTTTTCGGCACCAAGATCTGAACCAAACCCACATTCTGTTACAACATAATCAGCAAGTTTTAAAGCGATTTTGTCTGCAATAATACTGTTAGTTCCATGAGCGATGTTAGCAAATGGACCGGCGTGAACCAGTGCTGGTGTATTCTCACTTGTTTGAACAAGATTTGGCATAATTGCGTCATTCAACAGGACAGCCATTGCATTATTTGCCTGAATATCTCTGGCATGAACTAATTTCTGATCATAGTTAAATCCCACAGCAATATTTCCGAGCCGTTTTTTTAAGTCTTGACGGGATTCGGCTAATGCGAGTATAGCCATTACCTCAGATGCAGCAGTAATTACAAAACCAGATTCTCTTGGAATTCCGTTTACTCGCCCACCTAATCCAATTACAATTTGACGCAAGGAGCGATCATTCATATCCATTGTACGATTCCATAGAATATTTGTTACATCAATTCGGAGATCGTTTCCTTTAAGTATATGATTATCCAGCATTGCTGCAAGTAGATTATGTGCCGCAGTAATTGCACCAAAGTCGCCATTAAAATGAAGATTGATCATCTCCATAGGAAGTAATTGTGAATGTCCTCCACCAGCAGCACCGCCTTTAATACCAAATACCGGTCCCACCGATGGTTCACGCAATGCAATCATACTTTTCTTCCCAATTCGTTTTAATGCTTGTCCCAAACCAATTGTTGTCAATGTTTTTCCTTCACCGAAATTGGTAGGACTCATGGCAGTAACCAGAATCAGTTTTCCGTTAGGTTGTGTTGATAGTTTATCCAATATACTCAGCTTTATTTTACCAGTATATTTTCCATAAAAATCAAAATCATCTTCTGAAATACTTAATTGCTCAAGCATTTCTTTAATAGAAATTAATTTTACTTTCCGAGCAATATCAAGGTCGGTTGTCATATAGTCCCTCTTTAAATTTTGAATTTTTAAGAACAGCAAAATTCTTTGACAATGTTCATTGAAATTATTTCAACGAATACTGTAAATGTGCATTAATTGTACCAACAAATTATTAAAATAATTTATGCAACATCGTTAGTAAAAATAGTTCTGTTGAATGTCTTCAGCCATCTTAATGTTTTCATTGTTAGAGTCTGAAAAGAACATTCGCTACTTGCATATAAATAACGATGTTTAAAGAGAACTCAAGGTTGTCAAAGTCCAACAAAGTGAATGCTAAAAAGATTGATGAAGAAAACCTGAAGTTATTCAAACAGAAGTATCCTAATATTAGTTATTAATCCAAAGTATAGTTCATTAGAATGCAATGTAGTAGGAATTGTAATTTTCATTCCTTCAAAGGTACTCGTGATGCTACTTTATATTAATACTTTCTCAACCGACAGGATTGATATGTCAGGACAATACTCCGATAAACTTGAACTGTTTACTGATTTCTGCGAAAGACCTGACGTACTAGGTCTCAATCCATTTTTGATTTCTCATATCTAAAAATTGATATTAATTTCGGATAAAAAATAGAGTGATTGGGAAATGTTTAAGAAACTGCATTGTACAAATCCCCGGATGATTTTCATTAAGTAAGCATTAAGTTGCTATAATTGGCGGGACAAGAAAAATTCACTATTAAAGCTTCCATCCATAATTATTTACTTTCATCAATAATTAGTTAATCCGAATAGTTAATTCTCTGTTTTGATAAATTTAATAAAGATTACTACCTGTAAATTCTACATTATAATAATTATCCCCCTAGTTTTTTTCGTTTTTTAACAATTTTATATATGGTATAATTATTACTGAAAAATATTAAACCGGTGTTAGCAAAAATCTTTAAAAAGGGCATTTTATGGAGACCATAAGTTTTTCAAAAGTAGATGTTCTAACTGATCTGAATCATCCAAAGGTTGAAGAGATTCATTTAAAGAGTCCCAATACAACATTGGATAAAACTGTGGTAAGATTATCTAACAAGGTTCTTCAGGAAAATCTTAAAGGAAAGATTAAACTTGGTTTGAGTGTTCTGTACTTCTTTTCATTAGTATACTTTTCAATTCAACTTTTCATCTAAAAAACCAGTAGATATTTTTAAGATGAGACCGCCTCAAAAGTAACAATTTGAGGCGGTCTTTTTATTTATTGAATTCAAATATTCTTCGGATTTGAAAAACATTTTTTTATTAAAGCTTATAAATGTTAAACAAGAGGAATAAATAATAAAAGAAAAGTTTTAGCAGTTAAGCTTAGACAAGATTTAAAAAAGCAGTGAAGAGAGGGTGGAGGTTTATTTTAACTTTTTAATAACCTTTGCAGGTACACCAGCTACCACAGTATTGTTAGGAACGTCCTTCGTTACCACAGCACCAGCTCCAACTATTGAATTTTCTCCAATAGTAACTCCACACATTATAGTAGAAGATGATCCAATAGAAGCTCCCTTTTTAACGAATGTTTTCACTATTTTCCAGTCTGCTTCAGTTTGCATAGAGCCATCTTCATTAGTTGCACGTGGTAGCTTATCATTGATGAAAGTTACATTATGACCAACAAACACATTATCTTCGATATGAACACCTTCGCAAATGAAACTATGTGAAGATATTTTACAATTTTTCCCAATAAAAGCATTTTTTTGAATTTCGACAAAAGTTCCCACTTTTGTTCCATCATCAATAGAACAACCATAAAGATTTACGAAGTCGAATATTTTAACATCTTTACCAAGTTTAACATTATTTATATTTTGTTTGCTCATAAGATAAAATTCATTATAGATTAAATAAAAAGTAATAATCCGGACAGTTAATTTTTATTCATGAATTAATGTTCTGAACCAAGATAAGTCAGAATTAGAAAAAATTTTCTTGTTTAAATCTGACTTACAAGATGTGTGTCAATTTCAACAATCTTACCCATATTAGATAATGACATATCTGCAGCCTCAAGAAGTTTTACAACTGCGAGTCCATCTTTCCCATTAGTTAATGGTTCCCTGTTTTCATTTATTGCGGAAATGAATTCACGTGCACCCAACGCCAAGGCTTCTGTCTGATTAACTTTTGGTGAAAACATATCTCCGGTTCTGTACTGTACCAAAGCCTCATGAATACTTTCAGCAGATTTGAATTCAACACCGCTATCGTAAACTTTAATTTTTTCGAAATTTTCCATATCATCATAAACTAACATTTTTTTATCTCCACCTACTATTATTCTTCTGATTTTTACAGGTGAAATCCAGTTAACGTGAAAATGTGCAAAACAATTATCTTCAAAATACACACATAAATGAGCTAGATTTTCTTTTCCATTAAAGTTTGCGATCCCATTGGCAACGAGAGCTTTTATTTTATGGCTGCTTAATAGATAGTTCATAATGGATAAATCGTGAGGTGCTAAATCCCAAACAACGTTTATATCCTTTTGGAATAAACCAAGATTAATTCTTTCCGAGTCAAAATAAATGATATTACCAAGCTCTTTTTTATCAACGAGTTCTTTTATTTTTCTAACGGCACCATTGTAAATAAAAGTGTGATCGACAAAGATTTTAAGATTCTTTTTTTCAGCAAGTTCTATTAAGTCCTCAGCTTCTTCAGATGTAGAAGTGAAAGGTTTTTCGACCCAAATGTGTTTGCCTGCTTCCAAAGCTTTCCTGGCAAATTTATAATGCGTATTGACTGGTGTAGCTATCACAGCTATATCTACGTTACCATCAATAATATCTTTACAGTCTCTGGTGATTTCGACGGATGGGAATTTTTCCTTTACTGTTTCTAATCTTTCTTCCCTAAGGTCACAAGCAATGATAGATTTTACTTCCTTTTGAGAGAGAAAATTTCTTACCAGATTAGGTCCCCAGTATCCAAGTCCAATTACTCCAATTTTCATGAAAATACTCCGTAGTTGAAGAAATTAATATCGTAATTAATAGAACAGATTGTTATTTGGCTCCCCTGGCAGTTAACATTACAGGGATAGTCTGGAAAAGTAATTGAAGGTCAAACCAAGGAGACATATTGTTGATGTAGTATAAATCAAGAACTACACTATCTTTGTATGAGACCGAACTTCTTCCCCAAACCTGCCATACACCGGTACAACCAGGTAATACACTTACCCTTCTTTTTTGCCATTCGGGGTAATGTTCATATTCATATGGTAAACAAGGTCTTGGTCCAACCAGACTCATGTCACCCTTAATCACATTAAAAATTTGAGGAAGTTCATCAAGTGAAGTTTTTCTAATAATTTTGCCAATCCAGGTAATTCTACAGTCATTTACTACTTTAGTTTTAATCGATCCAGTTTTATCCTGTAAGAATTTAAGCATTTGTACTTTTCTTTCTTCATCTTCACCTTCGATAACCCTCATTGATCGAAACTTGAAAATTTCAAATTCCTGTCCAAGATGACCAATTCGTTTTTGTTTGAATAAAATTGGTCCGGATGAAGTTAATTTGACTATCGTAGCAATTAATATCATTAAAGGAGCAGTAATTATCAATGCGAATACTGATAGTGCAATATCCATTAGTCTTTTTGAAGTGTTTGTAAGCTTGTTATTATAATGTGAAGAGATATCTACAACAGGGATATTAGCATATCTCTCGGTTGCTAATTTTTCACCAACTACTTCAAACAATTCAGAAGTAACCTTCAAACTAACGTTAAATTTTTTACAATTATCGATCAAATCAAGTAATTCTTCGTATGTCCGTTTGTCTTCGCCAATAATCAACTCGTCAATATTAATATGCTCAATTATTTTTTTGATATGTTCAAAATGACCAATGACCATTTTCCCGTTTACAATCTCACTCCCTATTTCTTTAGTATCATCAATAAAACCTACAATATCCAATCCGATGGGATTTTCATACAATAATTGACTTGCAAGTAGCTTGCCTGCTTTTCCATCACCGAGTATCAAAACATTTCGTTTGAAACTTGTCTTGCTCAACTTTATAAATAAGTTTCGCATCAATTCAATTCTAAATAGATAAAAACTAGGTATGATGAAAAGTATAAATAAAAATATAATGTGTCTTGAGTCGATAATACTTGTTGAACCGAAAAGTAATGACACAATTACGATATTCAGAGATCCATAGTAAAGTGACTTAAGAAAATTTGATAGATGTGCAGCTCTGGTGGTAAAAATATTAAATCTATATAATCCGTTGTACTGAAATATCAGCAAGAAGATTAAAGAGATAACAAAAAACACTAATGATTCAATTGTAGTTGCACCAATAAATTCAAGATAATTTAAACCCTTATCTTTTCTTAATAAATACATTGATACTTCCAGGGAGGTGAACACTAATAGCAGATCTAATACTGCGAATAAGGATTTTGATTGAATATTTATTTTCATGAAAAACGAAAAATGCCCTTCTCAAATGAATGTTACTAATATACTGTAGGAAATGGATTTAACTAATATTATGCCATCGAGTATGTTGTAAAATGCAGTGAAAATAAATTTAGTTTAAGAGTAAGCTTATAATTGAGTTTCAAAATGAGAAATGAATATCATTAAAAACTGAGAATTGAGACAAGAATACTAGCGAAATCGAAGGTTGTGAAAGTCAATGATTGATAATTATTATAAAGCGCTGATGAGCAATTAAATCAACATTTTGATCCGAAGTTTTGCAAGATTTTTTTGAAGAATGGAAATTATTATTAGTGGGCATTTTTTAATCTTTGATTATAAATTCTTGACAACATGTAGAATGTTAAAATCCAATTTTTCTTCCAGTATTTAATGAGAAAGAATATTTCTCACACCAGTTTTTTTTAACTAACAAGTGCTAAAGGAATTATTTCTTCTGAAATTGTTGAGTAGATATGTTTGAGTTAATTAATTCTAAGAACAATTTTAGTGTAAACTTAAATTTGCTTTAATAATCAAATTAATAATTGAATCGAGCTGATAAGATCTGGCCCAGCTAGTTTGCAATTTATTTAGATCTGATATAAATACAGGATCAATCACTCCCGGATTAAGATCAATATATTCTGCATTAAGTTTACAATTGGATAACTCTTCAAATCTTTGACAAATAAATTCATTTAATTTTCCCTCTCCTACGATTAAATAATCTGTGGTATCTTCTAATAAGGCTGAACTGATGATCAAATCGATTGCTTCTTCTATAAATAAAATATGTGTGATATGACCTTTATTTATGGTGATCTTTTTTTTATTAAATGCACTATTAAAAAGCTGAGTTAAAAGTTGTGTTGGTACTTCTCCATAAGAACAGACTGAACCTAATCTTAGATTAATTAACTTGGTTACAGACTTATGAAAAAAGGAATTGAAAAAATTTTCAGCAGTAACTTTTGCTATACCATAAGGCGAAAGTGGTTTAGGGAAAGATGATGATGATATCGGATTTTCATTTAATTCACTAAATATCTTAATTGATGAGATATTTATAAATTTTTTCGGCTTTATTTCTTTAAGCCAATCCCAAAAAAATAATTGGTCATATATGTTTGAGTTGATTTCATAAATTAATTGTTCTGTGAATGACTTTGTGCGATCAACCTGCCAATGCAAATTTATGATGTAATCAGAGTTATCGATTTTTTCTAAATCCTGCTTTGAATATATCTGAATAGGTTTATTAGTTGCTGCCCATTCTACACGCTTCGGCAGATCAGGATAACCTTTTAAAATAACCGGAATAACATTAGCTCGTAATTCTTCCAGCCTAAGACAAATTTCTCTACCTAGACGACCAGTAGAACCAGTGATTAAAAATTTTTTTCCGTGTAAAATTTAATTTACTCCCAACTTCTCAAAACTTCCTGTTTTAGTAATTCTTCCGGTGTGAATGGCAAGCTTTTAAACCAGGCAACGGTCTTTCTAATACCTTCTTCAATAGTCGTTTTGGGTGTATAACCAGTAATTTGTTTAAACTTTGAATTATCTCCAAGATGTCTCATAACATCTCCGGGGCGCGGTGCTTGTTTCTGGATATAGACATCAGGATCAAGTGAAAACTCATGACAAATTAACTCAGCAATTTTTCTTATACTTGTTTCTTTACTAGTACAAATGTTAACTGAATTGCTAATGCAAGACTTACTATTTACAACATCCAGAATTCCTTTGGCTGCATCTTCTACATAGATAAAATCCCGTGTCTGATTTCCTTCACCAAAAATTACTAAAGGTTTTTTATTCATTGCTCTAACAATCATCTTCGGTATTAACTCGCCTCTGAATTCCTGCCAATGTGAATGTGGACCATACATATTAAAAGGTCTAACAGTAGTCCAAGGCAATCCATATGTTCTTCCAAAACTAAAAGTATACATATCTTGCGCAACTTTGGATGCAGCATACGGAGTTTCAGGGAATAAAGGATGTTTTTCATCCATCGGGATATATCGTGCTGATCCAAATGTTTCAGAAGATGAACAATTGACGAACAATTCAATGTTATTATTTCTTGAAACACTTAAACAGTTTAATGTTCCATTTACAATGACATCATTTACTCTTTGTGGTTCCTTAATGGACTGTCGAAGATCAAGAACAGCTAAATGAAAAACTATCTGACAGTTTTCAAATGCTTTCTTCACGTCTTCTAAACGGCTAACATCGCCTTTAATTACTTTAAGATTAGGATTTTTCTCCAATTTCTTTAAATGCAGTTCTTTGCCATGAGAAAAATCATCCAATATTGTTACATTATTCCCTTTTTCAATTAAATGACTTACTAAGTGTGAACCTAGAAATCCTGCACCTCCTGTAACTACTATTTTTTTATTCTGCAAATCGATCTTTCCTTCCGTTTTGTTATTAAGATATTTTATACAAATTAAAATTCAAAGAAGTAGAGCTTAAATTTATTTTTGAAAAAACTCTTTAATCTTTGAAGCAACATATTCTATTTGTTCATCTGTAAGTTCAGGGAACATTGGTAATGATAAACCTGACTGAGCCAATTCTTCCGTTATAGGGAAATCACCTTTCTTGTAACCTAAATGGGTGAAGCACTTTTGAAGATGTAGTGGTACCGGATAGTGAAGTCCGCTTGAGATTCCGTTGTCAGTTAAGAATTTTTGTAACCTGTTTCTTAGTTCTTCTCTTTCAGTTAAAATTTTACCGTTAACCTTTACGACATAGAGATGATAAACATGCTTTACTCCTGCCATTTCTGCTGGCAATGAAAGCTGTTCAACATTACCGAGAAGTGATTTATACTTGTCTGCAACCCGTCTTCTTTCATCGGTCCAATTTTTTAAATATTTAAGTTTTACACCTAATACAGCTCCTTGAATTCCTTCCATTCTATAATTATGTCCATAAATATCATGGTGATACTTTTGTGATTGACCATGTTCCCTAATCAATTTTATTTTTTTAGCAAAATCGTCATTATTTGTTGCGACAGCACCACCTTCGCCATAAGCGCCAAGATTTTTCCCCGGATAAAAACTAAAGCAAGCAACATCAGATAAACCTCCTATTTTCTTTCCTTTATATTCTGCGAGATGAGCTTGAGCGGCATCTTCAACCAAGAATAAATTATGTTTATCAGCAATCTCTCTTAATTTATCCAGATCAGCTGGTTGTCCATATAAATGAACTGCAACAATAGCCTTTGTTTTTGCGGTAATTGCGGCTTCGACTTTTTCCGGGTCGATGTTATAACTTACCGGATGACAATCAACAAAAACAGGCGTAGCACCACATAATGTTGCACCCCAAGCAGTTGCTATAAAAGTGTTTGCCGGAATAATGACTTCATCGCCAGGCTTTATGTCTAATATCCACAATGCGATATGATTACCATCCGTTCCTGAACTTGTGCACAAACAATGTTTTACATCGTGTGCAGTCGCAAATTCTTTTTCAAAATTTGAAACTGATTCTCCCAAAATAAATGCAGTATCATTTATAACCTTCTGAATTGCAGGATCAATTTCGTGTTTAATTGTTTTATACTGAGCTTTAAGATCGAGAAAGGGAACGTTCATTTTTTACCTCTTATAACCACATAATTTTTAATAATTTGGTTTGTTTTATTCTCCAAAATGTAAGTTTATGTTTATGTAAGACAAATTATTACATAAGGAATTCATACATTAGCAAGAACTATGCTAATTGAAATTATTATCTATTAAATAAGTAAAGTATTGCTGAAATTCTTACTTATTTGATATAACGATTGGCTTTGTTTTAGGAATACTCCAATTATATCTAATAATAAATAACGAATTGAATTTTTATAATGTGAAAAAAGTTATATTATGATTCACATAAAAAGAATTTTCTCATTTTGAAATTTCAAATTCAATATCATCAATCAAGCAGAATAATTTGTTAATCACTCATGGCATAAATATTGATTTTTTGTTCATTCGTCGTAAGAATTGTTGGCTATGTTACTATTTGAAGTGAACTAAAATTTGACTGAACAATTAACTTACCTGGATATAATTATTTGATTTGTTGATTTTTTTTATCTATTCAATTTAAGACAAAATAACTATGAATAAACTGGTATTTATATTTTTTACAACCTTAATTTTAACATTAAGTCTAAGTTCTTACTCTCAAACACTAAATCCAGGAGACGGAATTAGAGTATCATTTCTCGATATTGAAGACGTCATTACGGGCGATTATTATATTCAACCAAACGGATTGATTAATTTACCATTGATTGGTGTTATCAATACTGTTAACAGAGATTTTAAAGATATTAAATCTGAAATAGTAGCTCGATATGATTCTTTATATAAAGATCCTCATTTAAGTGTTAATGCTTTATTCAGAATAAACATACTCGGAGAAGTAGAAAACCCGGGATTTTATTATGTATCTGACTATGAAAAATTCACAGCTATATTAGCATTTGCTGGTGGTACAACAGATGCAGCAGATTTAAGTGATATAAAATTAATCAGAAATTTCCAGGAGATTGTCATTGATGTTGATGAAGTAATTAGCAAAGGCAGCACAGCTATGGATTTCGGTTTGCAATCTGGAGATCAGGTTTTCGTTCCAAGAAATTGGTGGTCGGATAATTCGGTTTGGGTTAGTATAACCATATCAGCAATCGCTCTTATCACAACTACTTATGCGATACTTTTTATGAACAATTGAGTTGTAATTAACCAAGTATATTAAGAAAAATAATGGCAGATATCTCTTCAAAAAACACAAGCAAAGATAAATCACTCCTTGAGATATTTAATATTGTCTATCAAGGACGGATTAAAATTGTAATTTCAGTAATTATAGCTTTAATTCTAGCGTATTTATATAATCACTTTTCTACACCAGTTTATGAATCCAAAGCATTACTCAAGAAAGAAGCTGCAGACAACAGACAAGAAGATGAATTTAGTGAGTTGGTAAGGCTCCAATCTTCCGATCAACTTGAAACAGAAATGGAGTTGATCAAAACTAACGAAGTATTGGGCGGAGTAATTAATGAACTAAAACTCTTTGTTGAGCTCAGTAAAGTAATGGATCCAAATGGAAGTGCCTGGGAATTGAATAATGTTTTCATAGAATTTCCTGATTCCGGAAATAGCTATGCTAAAGAAATTGGATTTCATCTCCCGATTTTTAAGAATTTTCAATTATTAAATGACTATACAGAGTTAGAATTATATATAATAAAAACAGGCGAAAAAAGTTTCGAGTTGCGGGATGTTCCGGATAATAAATTAATCACAAGTTTTAATTCTTCATCTGTGAGTGATTCAGACACACTGAAAGATTATTCTGCTGCTAATTTTCCTGATTCAACTAATAAATTGGAAAAAGTTACAAGTGAGGAAAACGTAAGTACTGATTTTGCAAAATTTGAATTCAGTTGGGATGGCGCTCCTATTGGGAGTAAAATTTATTTTAACATCAAGAATTATCTGAAATTCATTTTAAATTTTAGCAATAACATAAATGTTTCCAGAGTTGGCCATACAGATATTTTTCAGCTAAACGTTCAGTCAACATCCCCTCTTGCTTGTAATGTAATTGCAAATAGCATAATTCGCCATTTCAGAAAAGTGCGAATGGAACAGCAAAAGCAAATGGTTCGCTACTCATTTCATTTTGTTGATGAACAATTAACCGAAGTTCAGAAGAAGTTATTAGACGCTGAAAATAACCTTAGCCACTTCAAAGGTAGTGAACAAATAGTGAATATTGATCAGAACACTCAAGAACTATTAAACTACCAGAGTACTTTGGAAGCAGAGAAATTACAAGGAGATCTTCTTTTAACAGATTATAAGAACAAAGAAACAGCATTGAGGAAAGAACTTGAGGCAAGCGGATACTTTGATCAGGGCTTTCTTCAACCATCATCTGAATCTCAGAGCAGTTCACCCTTTACGGGTTTAATGGCACGTCTTTCAGATTTGGAGTTGCAAAGATTAGAGCTTTTACAAAAACGAACTGAAAAGCATCCCGATGTGATAAAGCTTGATGAGCAAATTCGTTTAGTTAAAGAGCAATTATCCAGCTATAATCAGAATACATTAACCTCTTATAGGATTATGATAGATGCGTTAGAAAAAAAACAAGCAAAAATCAATAGTCTTATGTCTGGATTTGAATCACAAATTCAAAAGCTGCCTCGACAAGAGAGCGAAATGGCAAGGTTGATTAGAGAAAAGGATGTATTTGAAAAAATATTTAATTTGTTACTGAATAAACGAGAAGAAATGAGAGTAGCAGAGCTATCAAAATTACAGGATATAATTATTGTCGATTATCCTAGTAGCCCTGTTAAACCAGTGAGACCCAAGAAATTTTTCAATATGCTTATAGCATTAATTTTGGGTGGATTTCTCGGCATCGTGGTTATTTTCTTAATGGAATTGAGAAAGACCAAACTTATTAATGTAGATGAATTAGAAAAGCAATTTAATATTCCAATTTTAGCTTTAATACCAAATTACGACAAAGCGATTCTTAAAAGAATCAAAAATCCGTCAGATGAAAAGGATTTGTTTGCAACAATGCAAACTGAAAATTCAGGGATCAGGGAATCTTACAGATTGTTAAATACCAAGTTGTTCCAGATAGATTTAAGAGATAAAACATTATTAGTGACCAGCTGCGAAGAAAATACTGGTAAAACAACTATCGTTGCAAACCTTGCAATTACTATGGCTCTAAACGATAAAAACATTTTAATTATTGATTGTGATCTGCGAAAAGGGGAACTATCAAAGATGTTCAATGTTTTCCAAAACTCACCTGGATTGGTTGATTATATCGAAAAGGGAAATCCACCTGCAATTTATAACAGGGTGTTAAAGAAGATTAATATTATTCCAGCTGGTGGTCTTCGAGAAAATTCTAGTATATTATTGAATTCTGATAGAATGAAATCTCTCTTTCAGGTTATTGATACATCTGTTTATGATTTCATCATTGTAGATACACCCCCAGTAACAAGAGTGGTTGATACTCTTGCTCTTGGTTATCTGACCAGAAACTCAATATTAGTTGTCAGACCAGAAATGAGTATTCGTGAGACTGTAATCGGAGGAATTCAGGAACTGAACTCAGCGCATATTAAGATCCGTGGTCTTGTAGCTAATGCAGCCGAAATTGAAAAATCTTATTACTATCGTTATCGTTACGGATATGGGTATGGATATTCGAATTCGGAAAAGAAGCGATTCAAGATTAATTTCATAAAAAAGAACCAATCTAAAGTGCATAAACTATCGAATGTAAGCCATTCTTGACAGTGTCCTACATTATTTATTTGTTTCAATGCAAATTGAAAATTCAATTAAATTTAACCCAAGATTAATAAGTTCAATTTCCTATTGTATTGAAAACAATTTTTTAGAGAGGTACTTATCAATTTGAAACAAGTAATATTGAAGATTTATTCTAAAGCTTAATATTTTAGTATATTTCTTTACATTTTATTTGGTGTGATAATTAGTATAAAATGTCAAAATTAATACTATGTTCATTGAAGAGAATTTCAGGTTGCTATACTTAATAGCTCATCAACTAAGACTGATTTCAAAATTGAAATTTTTTGTAAACAATAACTTTAGATGTTTTGGTAAGACAAAACTCATTAAATGATTATTAAGAATTATACATTATGGTTAAAAGTATTTTTAGCAGGTTTTTATTAAGCCTGTCTTTTATTGCACCTTTTGGATATAGCTTGAGACCGTGGTTACATCGTGTTAGGGGTGTTAAAATGGGTAAAAACGTTTGGATAGCTAAAGCTGTTTATCTTGATGAACTGCATCCTGAGGATATAGAAATAGGTGATAATTCAGTAATTAACTACAGAACAACCATATACACACATTCATATTTTGGTCCCAAGCAAAAAAAAAGTACAGGTAAAGTTATAATTGGGAAAGATGTTTACATTGGACCTCACTGCCTGATTTTACCAGGAGTAAAAATCGGGGATTGTTCAGTAATAAAAGGTGGAACTGTTGTAACTCGTAATGTACCACCTAATATTTTCTGGGGTATGCCAAATCCTGGACCTCTCGCAAGAGTTACTGTACCTCTAACACCTGGTCATACCCAGGATGAATTCGTAAAAGGTCTTCGTCCGATTAGAAAAAACAATGGAACCCTTAAAGAATGACAGGTCAGATCATAAAAAATTTTAATAAATATTAAATAATAATAAGAGAAAGAACGAAAGAATGAACCGAGTTAATGTTGTCAAAGAATTCATAATTGAGAATTTTTTGTTTGGCGAAGAAACACCATTGGATTTAGATACAGATTTTTTTGATAAAGGAATTATTGACTCTACTGGTGTAATAGAATTAGTGGACTTTTTAGAAAAATCATTTCTTATTTCAGTGGATGATGAGGAACTTATTCCCGACAATCTTTCTAGCTTGCAAAAAATCGATAATTTTCTCAGTAAAAAACTTAATCAAAAGGTCGCTTAAAGATGTGTGGAATAGCTGGTATAGTTAATCTAAAACAGCATAAACCTATTTCTTCTGATGCACTTAGAAAAATGGTTTCCATTCAGAAGCACCGTGGACCGGATGAAACCGGTGCTTATATTGATGATAACATCGGTCTTGCTCATGCACGATTAAGTATTATAGACCTCAAGGATGGTACGCAGCCAATTCATAATGAAGACAAATCTCTCTGGATAATTTATAATGGAGAAGTTTTTAATTATCCGGAACTTAGACAAGAATTGGTCAGACGTGGTCATAAATTTTATACTTCCAGTGATACGGAAGTAATTTTACATCTGTATGAAGACAAAGGAATTAATTGTTTAAAAGAATTAAACGGACAATTTGCCTTTGCTATATGGGATTCAAATAATAGAACACTATTTCTGGCTCGCGATAGGGTTGGGATTTTGCCTTTATATTATACTATTCAAAATCAAAGATTATACTTTGCTTCCGAAATCAAAGCTATCTTTACCAATAAAGAGATTCATCGAGCATTAGATTCTGAATCTTTAGATCAGGTATTTACTTTCTGGACTACACTTCCCGGAAAGACTGTATTTAATAATATTAAAGAACTGCCTCCAGCTCACTACATGTTAATTTCACCTAATGAAATTAAATATGATAAGTATTGGGATTTGAATTTTGCGAATAATAAAGAAACTGTGAACAGATTATCTGCTGATTTAGTTAATGAGATTTCTGAATTAATGATGGATGCTGTAAGGATCCGTTTGCGTGCTGATGTACCTGTTGGTACTTATCTAAGTGGAGGGATTGACTCTTCAGCTTTAACTGAAACTGTCAAAAAGAATTTTAATAATGAACTCAGATCATTCGGAATAAGGTTTGAGAATAAAGATTATGACGAAGGTAAATTTCAGAATGAAATGGTTGATTACCTTAATATTAATCATTCAGAAATAGTAACAAGAAATGAAGATATTGGTGCAAATTTAGAAGAAGTATTATGGCACTCCGAAAAGCCATTATTACGAACAGGTCCTATCCCATTATATCTATTATCTAAACTGGTAAATCAAAGCGGTTATAAAGTTGTACTAACTGGAGAAGGTGCCGATGAAGTTTTTGGAGGATATGACATTTTTAAGGAAGCAAAAATAAGAGACTTTTGGGCTAAGGATCCTGATTCCAAACTAAGACCGATGCTGCTTGCAAGGTTATACCCATATATTTTTAAAGATAATAGATTAAACCAAACCATCGTTTCATTCTTCAAAGACGGAATTGATAATCCTGAAGATCCATTCTTCTCGCATAACATCAGGTGGAAAAATACCAGCAAAATAAAAAACTTTTTCTCCGAACAAATAAAGAATTCAAACAGTAATTACAACAGCTATTCTGAATTATTAAAATTATTACCTGTGAATTTCTTTGACTGGGATGTGGTGACTAAAGCACAATTTTTGGAAGCGATGATTTTTCTCAGTAATTATCTTTTATCATCACAGGGTGATAGAGTTGCGATGGCAAACTCAGTTGAGCTTCGTGTGCCATATCTCGATCATAGAGTTATTGAGCTTCTTGCTAAAGTAAATTCTGAGATTAAAATAAATGGATTGAATGAAAAATATCTTCTGAAGCAAGTATTTAAAAACAGACTTCCTTCAAATATTTTAAAAAGATGGAAAAATCCTTACAGAGCACCAATAAACAAAGCACTATTAAATAACAATCTTAACTTAGCAAAAGACTATTGTTCAGAAGATTCTTTGAAAAGAACTGGAATATTTGATCACGCAAAAGTTCTGAGACTAATCAACAAACTCGGGAAATTAGACAAAGCCGGTGAATTTGACGAGATGGCTCTCATTGGGATTATATCAACACAAATCATACATAAAAACTTTATTGATTCATTTCCGAATGAATATGCTGTATCTGGAACATTCGATCAGTTTTTTGATTATAGATCAGTCAATGAAGAATTAACAAAAGTTATTTAGCCAGGTATTCATTAAAGTATGAACATATTTGACTATTTTTTTCTTTATTCCAAAGAATTAAAAAAGGATTTTGTTCTTGGTCCGATTGAACGAATATCTTTTTTTCAATTATATGAGAGAGCTTCAAAGCTTGCTAATTATCTCAAAAAGGAAGTGGGTGAGAACGAGAATATAATTCTGATGAGCCATAACTCAGTTTTTTTTCTTGTTGCTTATCTTGGAATAATGAAGTCAGGGAATGTGTGCGTTCCTTTGAATCCACTGATCGAGCAGGAGAATCTTGATTATATAATTAATACTACTGCTTGTAAATATTTTTTTATCCCTCCAAAAACAAGTGAGAAATATACATTTGCAGATGTATTCATAATTGATGAAACAAAACTTGATTCAATATTAAATTCTTCTACTCTTGTAAATGATTCTGCATTTGGAGAGTTTGACGATAACAGATTAGCACAAATACTTTTTACTTCTGGATCAACAGGATTGCCAAAAGGTGTAATGTTAAGTCACAGGAATTTAATCTCAAATACGGATTCTATAGTAGAGTATCTTGGATTAACATCCGATGATATTATTGAAGTTGTTTTACCATTTTACTATTGTTATGGTTTGTCATTACTACACACACATCTTAAAGCTGGCGGATCAGTTGTATTAAATAATAACTTCGTTTTTTTAGGTTCAGTACTTGAAGATATAGAAAAATATAAATGCACTGGTTTTGCAGGCGTACCAAGTCATTTCCAAATATTATTAAGAAAGTCGAAGTCTTTTAAAAAAAACGAATTCCCATCATTAAGATATTTTACACAGGCAGGCGGTAAACTTCATAATGTGTTTATTCAGGAACTAATTGACGCATTCCCTCAGAAGAAATTTTTTATTATGTACGGACAAACAGAAGCCACTGCAAGATTATCATATTTACCTCCTGAATTAGTAGTTTCAAAACTTGGTTCAATCGGTAAAGGAATTCCAAATGTTACGTTGGAAGTGTTTAATAAAAATGATCAGCCAACTGAAGTTGATGAGATAGGTGAAATAGTTGCAAAAGGTGATAATGTAATGTTAGGATATTTTAATGATCCCGAAAGTAATGAACGAACACTGCGTAATGGCTGGTTACACACTGGCGATATGGCAAAGAAAGATGAAGATGGGTTCATCTACCTGGTTGCAAGAGAGAAGGAGATTATTAAAGTTGGCGGAAAAAGAATAAGTCCAAAGGAAATTGAAGAGGTCATAGTATCAATACCTGAAGTTGTTGATTGTACAATTTCAGGAGTTTATGATGAAATTTTATCTGAGGCTATTAAAGCGACCATTGTTTTGATTGATAACGCAGATGAGGTAAAAGCAAAAGAATTAATAATGTCAACTTGCAGAAGTAAACTTGTAATGTACAAAATTCCTCAAATTATAGAATTCAAAAAGAAGTTGGATGTAAGCATGGCAGGCAAAAAAGTTGCAAGGAACTACTCTGTTCAGAATAAATAAAAAATAAATAATTAAAATTGATTAATTCACAAGGTTAAAAACATGAAATTCACAAAAGATTCAATAAATATTGAACCGGCAAAAGTATTTAGCGAAATTAGTTCAAAGCTGAAAGAAGATGTAACTAAAAAACTTAGAAAGCGAGGAGCTGTTGTAGGAATTAGTGGAGGGATTGATTCTTCAGTTGTTCTAGCAATATGTGCAAAAACATTTGGTGCAGACCATGTTTTAGGCGTTATGATGCCTGAGAACGATTCCAACCCCGATAGTCTTGAATTAGCAAAAAAACTTTCCGCCAAGTTCAATACAAAATATGTTGTGGAGAATATGACAGAAGCTCTTGCAGGATATGGATGCTACAAAAGAAGAGACGAAGCAATTAAAAACGTTTTTCCGGAGTTTAACAACAATTACAAAGCGAAAATTACTTTACCAACTAATTTAATGGAAAAAGAATCGTTGAACGTTTTCCAATTGACGATTATTGATCCTGCTGGTAAGTTAAAATCAGAAAGATTACCGCTTAAAGAGTATTTACAAATTGTTGCTGCTTCAAACTTTAAGCAGCGCAGCCGGATGAGTATGCTTTATTATCATGCAGAAGCCAGAAATTATGCTGTGATTGGAACAGGAAATAAGAATGAACATGAACAAGGATTTTTTGTAAAATATGGCGATGGTGGAGCTGATATAAAACCGATTGCTCACTTATTTAAAACTCAGGTGTTCCAACTTGCTGAATACCTGGAAGTGCCTGATGAAATTCGTAAAAGAACACCTACGACCGATACTTACAGTGCAGAACAAACCCAGGAAGAATTTTTCTTCAGAGTTCCATTTGGAATACTTGACAGAGTATGGTATGGATGGGAACAAAATGTTCCTCCAAATGAAATAGCGAAAGCTTTAGAGCTTACTGAAGAAAACGTTGAATCTATTATTCACGATACTCAGCGTAAAATCAGAACGACAGAGTATCTTCGAATGGAACCGCTTTAATAATTTTAAAGCACCAGTTCGACGATTAGTATTTTTTAGAAATACAATTAAGTAAAAATTTATCAACAAGCTTATCAATTGATCAAGTGTATTTAGAACCACAACCAGTTGTATTAGAAGTAATAAATGATTTAAATTCATTTTATGAGGCGTACTTATAATGCAATTATTGAATCGTACTTTTAATAGTCTTCGGGATAAAGGATTTTCGAGAACATTTCAGAGTGTAATTAGTGTTATAGAAGATTTTTATTTTGAAATGCAATATGGTGTATCAACCTCCAGGATTGTTAAGCGCGAAGATTTAGATATTTCGGAGCGAAGTAAAGAACACAGTGAAGAATATAAACCAACCCGTATTCGGCATTTCAGATTATTAATAAAGGATTTAAAACTTCCTGATGACAGCGTTTTTGTTGATATGGGATCAGGAAAAGGAAGAATAATTTTGCTTGCTTCGTTGTTAAAATTTAAACAAGTTATAGGAGTTGAGATATCCAGTCAGCTCTGCCAAGTAGCAAGAAATAATGTTGCAATGTTTGAAAAAAAATTAAAGCGACCATTGCATATTGAAATAGTGAATGAAGATGTACTTCAGTATAGTATAAAGGCTGATGAAAATGTTTTCTATTTCTATAAACCCTTTGACAACTTTGTAATGGAAAATATTATTCAACGAGTCTTAAAATCTGTAATTCAAAATCCCAGAAAAGTATGGTTAATTATTAATAATTTTATACCATACAGTACGATGATAGAGAACGAATTTAAGTTTCGTGCAATTAAAAAGTTTATCTACGGTGGAACTGAAATTGCTGTTTATGCAGTTGATTAAAAACCGAGAAACAAAATAAACATGACCTTATATTCTTTTAATTATGATTTAGTGGTATTGGAGAAATGTTTGTTTCTTTAACTAAACAGAAAAAATATGCTCGTGACCTTAAAAAGAAAAGTGCTGAGAATAATATTTCAATAATTACAACGAAGAAACCAATTAACAATAAAATTATAAATATCGATTTAGCTTCGGATAAAAGATGGGACAATTTTGTATTGAGTCATCCAAAAAGCTCAATCTATCACACTTCAGACTGGTTGATGTCGGTTTCTAATTCAATGAGATACAAAATCTATCCTTTTGGTATTGAAGATTCTGATACTGGTGAATTAATTGGAATATTCCCTTTGGCACAGATAAAAAATTTTGTTTCCGGCAGTAAACTAATCTCATTTCCACTCAGCACACATTGTGAGCCATTAGTTGAGGAAAAATCCATTGAAAAGATTTATGATAAAATTAATTCAGAATTTATAAATAATGATTTTATCGAATTTCGATCGCTTGATTATTCTTGTAATTTGGAAGGAGCTTTATTAAATGAAAATTACATTGTGCATATTTTGGAATTGGAAGAATCTATAGATAAAACTTTTCAGAAATTTCATGGCACGAGCATCCGTGCTTCGATCAGAAGAGCAGAGAAAAAGGGATTAACATTTAAAATTGATAATAGTTCTTTTGGATTAAAAGCATTCTATTCTCTTTACACTGACTTAAGGTCAAGATTAGGGCTGCCTTCGCTCCCTTATAAATTTTTTAATACGGTTTATGAAAATCTTATTAAAGTTGACAAAATATTAATTCCTATTGTGAAATATGAAAATCAAATAGTTGCTGCTGGATTTATTTTAAAGTATAAGGATACATATTACTTGGAATATACGGCTTCAGATCATTCGAAATTAAATTTATATCCGAACCATAAATTGTTTTGGGAAGTAATTCAAATCGCACTCAAGGACAAGGCAAAATTTGTAGATTTTGGAAGAACAGAAGTCAATAATATTTCTTTAATAACATTTAAGGAAAAGTGGAATGCCAAACGAAGGCAGTTGAAATATTGGCGTGTTGGTAGTAAACCCGGAATATCCTCTTCAGCAGAAAGTGGAAAATCATTTTTTGTAAATATCAATAAGCATTTGCCAAAAAGTTTGCTCAAGTTGCAAGGTAGAATACTTTATAAACATAAAGGATGAAAAATTATCAATTATCAATTTAACATTAACTTGTTCATTCAATAAATAAACGGAATTCATTGAAAATAAGTTTTATAGATCCAACAATAACTGAAAATTGGGATAAGCTAATACTTAATTTTCCCCTGTATTCCTTTTTCCATTCTTCAGACTGGGCAAAGTTATTGCAAGAAACATATAATTTTAAACCACATTATTTTTTGTTGGAAAATTATGGAACTGTAAAAGCTGTATTGCCTTTAATGGAGATCAATAGTTTTTTTACTGGCAGAAGACTTATTTCTTTGCCGTTCAGTGATTTTTGTGAACCTTTGGTTTCAAGCGATATAAGTCTTAAGCGTATTCGTCATAGGATAATTGAACATTTTAAGTCAAAAAAATTTAATTCGCTTGAGTTAAGAGATGGTGAGACATTCATGGATTATTCTAATTTTACACCTGCTGGTTATCAACATAATTTAGATTTGACAATTAGTGAAGATCAACTTTTTAAGCACTGCTCAGATAGTACCAGAAGAAATATACGAAAGGCAATCAAAAATAAAATTTCTTTTGAAATATCGAATTCTCTGTCTGCGTTAAAAGAATTTTATAATATGAATTGCTACACAAGGAGAAGGCATGGTCTTCCGCCTCAACCATTTCGGTTTTTTAAAAATCTTCATAATGTTGTATTGGCAAATAACAAAGGGTTTATAAGTGTAGCAAAATATAATGGGAAGAGTATTGCTTCGGCTGTATTTCTTTTAATAGGGAATAAAGCACTATATAAATATGGTGCTTCACTATTTGAATATCAGAACATAAGACCGAATAACTTGTTGATGTGGGAATCAATAAAATATTTAAAAGCTCTGGATTATAAAGAATTAAATTTTGGAAGAACAGAACTTGAAAATGTAGGATTAAGACGATTCAAGCTAGGCTGGGGCAGTCAGGAGAAAATATTAAATTATTATCGTTTTGATTTAGGAAAAATCGGCAGCAGTAATAAATCAACAATTTCTTTTAGTCACAAAAGACTACCGCTTAATAAATTTCCAATACCAGTACTCAGGCTTATCGGTTCAGTTTTATACAAACATATTGCTTAAAAAAGCAGATTGAATTATGAATATTGATCATTTAGGAATAGCTGTAAAATCAATTGAGCAGGGGATTGAATATTGGGAAAGAGTATTCGGTTACAAACAGATGACAGAAATTGTGATTAATACCCGTCAAAAAGTTAAAGTAGTTTTTATGAACAAAGAAAATTCTCTGCTCATAAAGTTAATTGAACCAACTGATGAAACTTCACCAATTTATAAGTTTGCTTTAAAGGGAGGAGGTTTGCATCATCTTGGTTTTCGATGCGATGAAATTAGTAAAGAAATTACAAGGCTTAAAGATTTAGGATTGAGGCTGATTGTAAAACCTCAACCCGGTGAAGCTTTTGAGAATAACCAAATAGCTTTTCTATTAGGAAATCATGGTTTGAATATTGAATTAATAGATACCGATAAAAAGGCAAATGAGATTGTTTATTAAGAATATCCTATCATGAATTTTTATTTAGTAGATTTTTCTTTGGTATTGAAATCAATAACTATCAGCCTTAATAAATCATGAAAAAATTATTTTATATAATAAAACCACTGATTCCACGAAGATTACAATTATTCTTAAGAAGACAGTTGGTAAAAAGACAGTTGTATAAATACAAAGCAATTTGGCCAATTCTTCCTGGTAGCGAAACAAAACTCAACAATTGGAAAGGATGGCCGGATGGGAAAGAGTTTGCTTTCATATTAACTCATGATGTAGAATGGAGGAAAGGTCACGATAGATGCAAACAATTATTGAAGTTAGAGAAAAGTCTTGGGTTTAAGTCTTCGTTTAATTTTGTTGCTGAAAGATATAAGGTTGATAAAGAACTACGGGAATTTATTGTCAATGAAGGATTCGAAGTCGGGAATCATGGAATAAAGCATGATGGCAAAAAATTCAAAAACAAAAAGATATTTTCTGAAAGGGCAATCAAAATAAATCAATATATAAAAGAATGGAATATTGTCGGATTCAGGGCACCTGCAGTGCAGCATAATCTGGAATGGATTGGAGAACTGAATATTGAATATGATGCATCTACTTTTGACACTGATCCGTTTGAGCCACAGCCGGATGGGGTTGGTACTATTTTTCCTTTTCTGGTTGAACGAAAAAATGGTCAACCCGGTTATGTAGAATTACCATACACATTAGATCAGGATTTTACATTATTTATTCTTATGAAAGAATCATCACCACAATTCTGGATTGATAAATTAAAATGGATCGCTGAAAATGGTGGAATGGCACTTCTGATTGTACATCCTGATTATGTGAATTTTAATAATCAGAACGGAATGGAAGAATATCCCGTATCTTATTACTCAAATTTTCTTAAATACGTAAAAGAGAATTATGAAGGAAAATATTGGAACGCATTACCAAAGGATGTTGCACAGTATTATAAGAAAATGATAGCGAATAATTAAGGATGGAAATGAAAAAAGTTCTGATGGTGGTTTACAGCCATTTCCCGCAGGATGTCAGACCACGAAGAGAAGCAGAAGCTTTGATTAATGCAGGTTATACAGTAGATATTATTTGTTTAAAATTTCCAGAACAAACTAAATTCGAAAATGTTTATGGAGTTAATACTTATAGAATAAACATCTCCAAATCCAGGTCATCCAAAAAGAAATATATTTTTCTGTACACTAGCTTTTTCTTTCATTCCTTTTTCTTGGTTAATCGATTATTGATAAAGAATCGATATAGTGTAATACACGTTCACAATATGCCGGATTTTCTTGTTTTTCTCGGTGTAATTCCGAAACTTTTTGGTTCAAAGGTAATTCTTGACCTTCACGACCCTACGCCGGAAATGCTTATGACTAAATATGCTGAACTTCAAGATGGCTGGATGATGAAATTGTTAAAATGGCAGGAGAAATTAAGTATAAAGTTTGCTAATAAAATTATTACAACGAACAAATCGTTTGTAGATAGATTTATCTCACGTGGTTGTCCTTCAGATAAAATTAGCATAGTGATGAATTCACCTCAGGAATCTATTTTTAATAAGGTGAGTGATGCATCATCGGTAAAATCAGCTGAGAATAAATATATTGTTATGTATCATGGAATAATTATTCAAAGATATGGCTTCGAGGAATTAGTGATTGCAATAAATTTATTAAGAGATAAAATACCTGGATTAGAATTACGAGTTTATGGTACTGGTGAAGATCTGCCTTTATTTCTGGCAATGGTCAAAAAATTAAATTTAGATGATATTATAAAATACTTTGAGCAAGTTCCAATTGAAAAAATTGTAGAAATTATTCCACGATGCAATGTCGGAATAATTCCAAACAGACTTAGTCCTTTTACCCAAATAAATTTTCCGACAAGAATTTTCGAATATTTGCATATGAAAAAACCTGTTGTTGTACCACGAACACAGGGGATAAAGGATTATTTTGATGAGGATTCAATTTTCTTTTTTGATTCAGGTAATGCGGAAAGTTTAGCTGATGTTGTATTGAATATTTACTTGAATCCTGATAAAGCTGAAGAGAAAGTCGATAAAGGATATGAAATATATCAAAAACATAGATGGGAAAGTCAGAGTATGAATCTGATTAAAGTTTATGAAGCATTACTTAGTTGATTTCTGAATTTCGGACACGGAAACAATGAAATATGTTTTAATAACTGCAGCAAAGAACGAAGAATCGTATATAGAAAAAACTATTCAATCGGTTCTGAATCAAACTATCAAACCAGAGCAGTGGATTATTGTAAGTGATGGATCTACTGATAGCACTAATGAGATAGTTGAAAAGTATAAGAACAAATATATATTTATTGACTTGATTGTTTTGCCTCCAAATAAGGAAAGAAATTTTAGTTCTAAAGTTAATGCACTCAATCTGGCATTGAAAAAATTAGAAGGAAAACAGTTTGATTTTATTGGAAATTTGGATGCCGATGTTACACTTGATAAAAGTTATTATGAAGAAATATTTTATGCATTTCAGAAAAATCCAAAACTTGGTATTGCAGGTGGAATTATTTTGGATTGTATAAATGATAAAGTAATTCCACAAAACATAAGCCTTAACACAGTTGCCGGAGCAATTCAAGTATTCCGAAAACAATGTTTTGAGAAGATAGGTTATTATATCCCTTTCAAGTATGGTGGAGAAGATGCATATATGGAAATAATGGCAAGAAAGCTGGGTTGGAATGTCCAAACTTTAGCAGAATTAAAAGTACTTCATCACAGACCAACAGGTACTGGAATGGGAAATTTATTCAACGCGAATTTAAGAAGTGGAAAGATGTTTTACACTCTGGGTTATTCAACCACATTTCTTCTCGTCAGATGTTTTTATAGAGTGTTCGATAAACCGATTTTAATAGGAAGTATTCTGAACTTGGTGGGATATTCAAAAGCTTGGTTTAAGAAGGACAAATGTCCTGCCGGTGATGAATTCATTCATTTTGTCAGAAGCGAACAAAACGAAAGATTAAAATCTCTTTTACCATTTCGGAAAAAAAGACACATTGTTAAAACATCCCGGATGATAAAAATACAATAGTAACAAAATTATAGAAATGTGATATGTGCGGAATTTGTGGCCAATTTTATTATATAGAGAATCATCCAGTTTCAATCCAAAAATTAAAAAGAATGACTGATTCCATAACTCATCGTGGACCTGATGATGAAGGATATCATATTTCAGATTCTATTGGACTTGGATTCAGACGGTTATCTATTATAGATTTATCCGGCGGGCATCAACCTATGTCCGATCAGGAAAAAAATGTTTGGGTTATATTCAATGGAGAAATTTATAATTTTCCCGAGTTAAAAAAAGAACTTGAAGGATACGGACACATCTTTCAAACACGCTCAGATACTGAAGTTATTGTTCATGGTTATAAACAATGGGGTATCGATGTACTTAATCATTTAAATGGAATGTTCGGTTTAGCAATCTGGGATGAAAAAAAGAAACGACTTGTTTTGGCAAGAGATCGGATGGGAATCAAAATGATCTATTACAAGATTGAAAATGGGTTACTTTATTTCGGTTCAGAGATCCGAGCAATCCTTGCTGTTTTGAATCAAAAGCCAGACATTAATTCATCTGCAATCAATTTGTTTTTAAGATATCGTTACACTCCAGCGCCACATACTATTTATAATGGAATTCAGAAATTGGCTGCAGGTACCTGTCTAATTGTAGAAAATGGTAACGCTGAAGTAAAACGTTGGTGGAATTATAAACCACAATTGTTTGATCCCGTTCCAAGTGAAGCGCAAGTGAAAGAAGAATTACTTGAGTTATATCGCCAAGCAGTAAAAAGCCATTTGCTTAGCGATGTGCCTCTCGGTATTCTATTAAGCGGAGGTGTTGATTCCAGTATGTTATTGGCACTGATGAATGAGTTTGGAGAAGGCTGGAAATCTTTTACTGTTGGTTATGGTAAATCATTTGCTGACGATGAACTAGATGATGCGAAAGAAACTGCTGAGATATTTAAATCATCCCATTATTCAGTCGAAATTAATCGGCAAAGCTTTGAACAAACACTATCAAAAATTATTGCTTGTGTAGAAGAACCAATAGCGTCATCTTCAATTGTTCCGATGTATCACGTTTGTCAAAAGGCAAGACAGGAAGTGAAAGTTGCTTTGATGGGTCAGGGACCGGATGAATTATTTGGAGGATATACTCGTCATCTTGGTGTTCAATACGGTAAATATTGGCGTTCTATACCTGAGATTATGAGAAAACCTGTAGGTAAAATGCTAACAATACTGCCAAGAAATGAGTCTATTCGAAGAGGTCTGTATTCACTCGAAGTACCTCAACGGATGATTCGTTATCAGCAAATATTTTCTGTAATGTCCCAATCAATTATCAGTGATCTTTTCCAGGAAAAAGTTTTGCCAGATGGATTTGGAAATAGGATACCTGACTCGTGGAAAGAATTAGAAAAATTACTTGAAAGTACAGATGAGTTAGGAGGTTTTCAATATCTGGAAATCCGATCCTCGCTGCCGGATGAATTACTTATGTATGGAGATAAATTATCAATGGCCCATAGCCTCGAAGTTCGTGTACCATATCTTGATACAAAGATTGTTGAATATGTTGAACGATTACCGGCAAAATTTAAAATCAGATTTGGAAATAGAAAATGGATCCACAAGCAAGTTTGTTCAAGTTATTTACCGAAGCAGATTATTAATCGAAAGAAACGTGGATTTGCAGTAAATGTTGTGGATAGATGGTTTAAGGAATCGCTTTCAAATGAATTTGATGGTATGCTGCTGGATAAAAGTTCACGTATGTATGAATTTCTAAAACCAGAGGAAGTACAATATTTGTATAAAGATCATATCAATGGTAAATCTGATAATCATAAAATTCTGTTTAGTTTGATTGTACTTGAAAAATGGATGAGAGATAATAACTTTTAGTATTTCTTTCTTGCAAATTCGAAAGTAAAAATTCGAAATTATTTTTTGTAATGTTTGAGAATGTGTAAACTCAATATGGAAAAAGAATGCTAGCAAATTGATATTATGAAGATCAAATTTTCTAATAAATGATTTTTATCTTTTTTTAATCTTAATTATATAAACGACTTAATGCATTCAAAATTTATTTTGTTATTTAATGCTGGACTTTTTACTAAATAAACTTCGCGAACCAATTAATTTTACTGATCTACTGATTAAGATAAATTCTTTTATACTCTTATACGTTATATTTTTTACTACTAACATACCCTTTGATCCTGCTAATTATGCTGATATCTATGCTGGTGAGACTACCAACATTAGAAATCAGATCGTCTATTTATTCATGTTTTTTTCATCATTACTTGTCATGTCAAAAAGGTTTAATAAAATATTAACTTTTGTAAAATCAGAAAAATATCTTAGCATTTTCGTTCTATTATGTTTATTAAGTGCATTCTGGTCCGACCACCCAGAGTTATCAATAAAAAGATCTTTTCAGTTATTTGTAATGTTTCTTGTAATTGTTGAAGCACTAGTAAATATTGAACATGAAGTCCTATTGAAACAACTTAAGATCGTGGTTTCAGCATATCTATTTTTTAATTTATATGCGTGTCGTTTTATCCCAGCAGCAATTGATCCGATATTTGGAACCTGGCGGGGAATCGAAGTTCAAAAAAACTGGCTTGCGCAAAACAGTTTCTATTGTCTTTTATCTTCAATTGTACTTTTTAATTTCGATAGAACAAGATTGAAAAAACTGTATGATTCTATTTTAATTTTTGTTTCAGTATTAATAATTTATAAGGCACATAGTTCAACAAACATAATTGCAGTTGCTATACTAGTTCTTATGGGTTTAGTTTTTCAGATAGAATCAATTTTTTCTAAATTAGGAATCGGCAGATCATTTTTAGGTTTAATGTTCTTATTTATACTAACCTTTAGCGGCATATTTCTAATATTTTCTTCAGAGATATTCGGTTTAATCCCGGGATATTTTGGTAAGGATATGACTCTTTCGGGCCGAGTTGATATCTGGGAATTTGCACTGAATGATGTTGAAAAAAAAATCTTTCTTGGATACGGTTTCGCAACTTATTGGATTATGGGTTCTTCAAGACTGGAAATATTTGCAAGCTATTTTGAGGGATTTATGGTAAATGAAGCTCATAACGGTTACATAGAAATACTACTTCAGTTAGGTGTTGTTGGGTTTATATTTTTTTTATTTCCGATAATTGCATATGTGCAGCGAATGTTCAAGTTAAACAGTAATCTTGCAATATTAATTTTTATATCAATCGTAACTTTAAACTACACAGAATCTGTACTATTCAAGGTAGGTTTGGGAATTACAACCTTTTATTTTATGACAGCCTATGTTACAATTGCAGTGTTCTATTTTAACTTAAGACCCGTAAAGTATAGTAAGCATATACCTTCGAATAATCTTGAAGGTTACTGACATTTGGGATTTGTAGATAATTGTTCAATCAAAAAGAAATTTGATATGAACCTTAAAAGATGTTGAATGTTGATTCGATTTTGAAGAATAGTTTGATAAATGTTGTGTGATATAGAATAAATAAAATTTATTCGTTATAAACTAATTTAAGTTAGTTATTCATCATAAAGCATAACTCCTAGATATTTTATTAATGACAATATGGACAAAAGTTTTAAAAGAGATTTTATAAAAGGTTCCGCTGCCACTTCTTTAGGTACTATTGTGTCCATGATATTTCAATTCGTGAGTATCCTTATTATTACACGGCAAATCACAAAGGAAGAATTTGGAATTTATGTGTTAATAATTGTGATTTCCACGTTCCTGGATACAGTGAGCGGTTTGGCACTTGAGCAAAGTCTTGTAAAGTTTATTTCTAGTACGAATGAGATAGAAAGAAAATTTACTTTTGTTCCTACTATAATGATTAGGATAATTTTAATAGTTGTTGCAATTATTCTTGTAGTATTATTTCGGAACTCCTTAATGACTTTGTTTAGCTTTACAGCAACAGAATTTTTATATGTAATTATTATACTTTTCGTTTTATCAAGTTTCAGAGGGTTGTTTTATAATTTATTACAGGGGATGAACCTCTTTAAAAAATATGCATTAGTTCAAACAATAACCTCTGTATTCAGAGTAGCATTGTTGCTTGTAATCTTGTATATCCATGAATTGACATTAAAGAATGTTTTATTGGTTGAAATCGTAGCTGTAACTTTCACTGTTTTGTTACAAATGGCTTTAATTCCTTATAAAGAAATTTTTCATTGGGATTTAAATTTTCAAAATATTAAAAGAATTATAAGGTTCAGTATTCCGCTTTCCCTTTCTGGCATATCGTATTTTATTCAAACGCAAGTGAATATTTTTATAATCAGTGCCTATTTAAATCCGGTTAGTATAGCCAATTATGATGTAGCAGGTAAAATTCCACAGGCTAGCGCAAAAGGATTTCAATCATTCATTATAGTGTTCTATCCAAATCTTGCAAGATTATTGTCGAAGGGAGAACGTGATTCTGCATTAATTTTAATGAATAAATCGCTTTTTACTTTCTCTATTTTACTTAATCTGTTGTTAATGATTTCTTTTCTTTTCAATAAGGAGATAATCCAGTTACTTTTTTCTGATAAGTATTTAGATTCTTCAATGGCTTTTTCATTTTTGATGGCTGCTTTCTATCTGACTTCGATGTCAAACATTATGGGGTATTCTTTGGTTTCAGCAGGACTCCCCTCAACAACTTTAAAGGTCAATGTTGCTGCAGGTGCGATTAATTTGATCGCAGCATTCTTGATGGTTCCTATTTGGGGTTTTATGGGAGCAGTCTATGCAATTCTATTGAATAGTCTGTTTTCAATAATCTTACATTATCTCTATCTAATAAAGTATAATCTGAAAATTGATTTGATTAATCTGATTAAACCATCATTATTGACAATTATAGTGCTGCTTTTCTATTATCAGTTTATACCGGATAGCTTAATCTTTAAGAATGTTTTATTAATTGCATATTTATTGACGATTTACCTACTACTGCCTGAAATTAAGGAAATCTTTAGACAGATAGTTAGACATTTATTCAGGATTAAATCGGGAAATAGTGGTGAGAAAGTCACCTAATAAGTCAAGTCGAAAATATTTTGAAAGCAAATGTTAAGTTTTATGAAGGCAAAACTGAATATTAATAAAAATACTATTTATTGGCAGATTCATCACTATATCATTACAGTAAATAATATTAAATCGAATAATTTAAATTTCATTTTTTTATTTCTTATCTGAAAGTAAATCAAATTCATGATTTTAAATCAAATTAAAGTATTGATGTTGGATGCAAATGTAGGCAATGATTACATTATTCATCTTTGTAACGCATTAAAAAAGAATAGTATTGATATAAGTTTTGTTGTAACTGAGGATATAAAAGATAATGGCACTGCAAATTTTCCGCTCCTTACGATTATGCCGGCAAAAGCAAAATCTATGAGTAAATTTGAAAAGTTTTTCACGTATTATAATTATCTTTTAAAAGTCTATAGACTTATAAGAAAGGATAGATATGATATTGTTCACTTTCAATTTTTCAGAAGAAGAAGAATTGAGAGCTTGTATTTCGTATTTCTCAAATTAGTGGGAATTAAACTTGCTCATACCGTACATGATGTCACCCCTTTAAATGAGAATAAACTTGATCATTTTTTTAATCTTTTAGTTTATAAGACAGCTGATATTTTATTTGTACATTCTAATCTGAATAAAAAAGCTCTGCTTCAACAAACAAAATTGAACGAAAAGAAAATTAAAGTTGTTCCGCATGGTGATTTTAATTTTCTCATTCCAAATCAAACACCATCAAAACTTGAGGCAAGGCAATTTTTTGGTTTATCTCATGAAGCGAATGTTCTTTTATTTTTTGGAGCCATTAAGGAATACAAAGGATTGGATTTACTATTGAATTGCCTTCCTTACATGTCTTCAAAAATTAAAAATTTAGTTTTGATAATTGCAGGGAGACCTGACCCCGTTGAACTCAAATTGGAATACCAAGAAATAATATTAAAATTTCCAAAGGAGATTGTGGTTATCTATCATACTGATTTTATTCCTGATGCACACGTTGCTAAATATTTTATTGCATCTGATGTCGTAGTCTTACCTTATAGAAGAATTTCACATAGTGGGATACTTAATCTGGCATATACATTTGAACGACCAGTAATTGCAACAAACGTTGGAGATTTTGAGGAGTTTATAGAAGAAGGAAAAAGTGGTTTCGTTCTATCCTCTAACAATCAGCAGAGTTTATCAGAGAAGATTATACAGGCATTTACCGACAGAATAAAACTAGAGAGAATGGGAAAATATGCAGGTCTTCTTAGTACTACGAAATATACGTTGAAGAATCAAGCGGAATCGATGAAAGTTATTTATGAAAAAATGATTGAAAATAAATAGATCAAAACTTCTTATTTAATATAAAATAAGCCTGTCGAATTACTTTTTATTAAAATTGAATTTATCGACAGGCTCAGGATTACAGGATCACTCGGTACTATTTCATCAGCACCATCTTTCTGGTTTCAATAAAGCTACCAGCTTGAAGTCTGTAAAAATATATACCAGTAGGTAGGTTCGCTGCATTAAACTCCAACTGATAATTTCCTGGTGTCTTTTCTTCATTTACCAAACTCCTAATTTCATTTCCTAAAATATCATAAACCTTCAGTATCACAAATGAAGATGTAGGGATGAAATAACTAATTGTTGTCGACGGATTAAACGGATTGGGATAGTTTTGCTCTATTTTATAAGCTGATGGTTGTAATTCTTCTTGCACGTCAAGTAAACCATCGTATTCATAAGCACCTAAATCTGGTGATGAATCTCTTGGATTACCTAAAATATCTTTCCATGGCAATCCTTTACTTTCTATAAATGATTGTAAATTTTCTCCCGCATTAATTGCCGGAGAGTTAGCACCTATAAAAAAGCCATCAATATTTCTAACATTATTTACAAATTGAGGATTAGCATTTACACCTACACCACCATAAGTATTTACCCAGCCAGACCATCCATTTGGTGTACCAATTGGAGAACCACCACTGCCCATAAATCTGTTGCCACCAAATTCTACATCACTATAGTCTCTCCAGATTAAATTGTTGTTACTGTTATCAGCTTCATTATACCAGGATGTGTTCCATCCTCCTTGCCAGGTGTCTCTGCCTACTCCACCATAGTTAGCAGGGTTTTGTCCATTTGTTCCTAACTGCACAATAATATTATTTTTTACCCAGGCTGGTCTCTCGTGATATAATGGATATGTGCCTCCATTAGCACCAACTATAGTATTATTTATCACGAAAGTTGGTGGATAAGGACCCTGTCCATACCATCTGAGGTAAAGTTCCTGAACTGAAGGGTTACCATTTGCATTCAAGTGACCACCTTCATATAAATAATTATTATAAATTATATTCGTATCAACACCACCATTTCCTGATTGCATACCAAGTATCATAGTATGACCATAACATCCTGAATCAACAATACATACGTTATTCCATATTTTAACATTCTTCACTTCAATAGTTTGTAAAGGGTCAATGTGTTTGTGTTGACCAACGGGAGTTCCTATCTGTTGATTTTGTATGTGTAAAAAGTTGTGATGAATATTTATTTTCTGGGCAGCATCAATAATAATAATATCATCATCGCCGGGATTGGTGTGATTTTTATAACCATACATAACACAATTCTTAATTTCAACATCAGTAACCAGCGAAGTACTATCATTATCTCCTATCCAGTCGTCACCCCAGGCATTGCCTATAATCGCCATATGATGATCTGAATGTTCATAATTATAAACTGAATCAATAACAATGTGAGCTGATGAATAGATTATATTCCAACCACGACCAACTGCGTGTCTAGTTTCCAGGCCTTTAATATATATCCATTTTTTACTGTCGATTTCGACAGCATTTTCACGGATACTGTCTTGTTCAAGAATTACTCTGCCAGAGTGTTCATTTGGATTTGGTGCATATTTACCTGGCATTATATAAATATAATTCTTCCAGCTACCACTTTTACCAACATCCAATGTTTCGTGGTAAATCGTAGAATCAGGGCCACCTGAAATATAAATAACATCGCCTGGTTGTATTGAGTTCCAATTAATGTTAGATAAATTTTTCCAGGCTGTTGCCCAACTTTGTCCGTTGCCATTCGAAGCTACATTCTTATCCACATAATGGTCTGTTGCATAAATACAAATGGAAATTAATAGAAATAAAACTATCAATGATAGTAGTCGTTGAATCAATCTCATACGTTCTCCTTATAATTAGAATTGTTAAAATTATCGCAGCTCGATAACTTCATTAGTTTTTGTATGCATCATATATTGTGAAAATTATCCAACCACATTTATGACTGAAAAAATCTCAATTGCTATGCCGTATTAAACAGATTTATTATTAGCATTTATTAAGAAATCTTTAAAAAATTTATAGACTATCTTGTAGATACTGCAATTTTGACTACCGCCAAATATGGACGACAAAGTTTGCATAAATGTCGGTGCTAAGATTATAAGAAAATAGCTCAATAAATATTCTATTTGTATAAAATCAGGTTGTGCTTGAATAACGAGATCGAGTTAAACACTACACTAGCACAATGTGATAATTGAAAACAATGTTTTCTGTGAAGGTGAAGATTGGGATATGTTTAGTCATTGAGTTCAGTTCAGCTAAAAGCATAATATTTCTCAGTTAAAAAATAATAATTTTTAGCAATTGAGAAAGGTCAAAAACAAATCCTTTGAAACCAACTAAAAATAGAGTAAGAATTAATCAAAACACCTTTTACTAAAGTACATATTTTTTTATATCTGAAATTCATAGATTTTTCTATGAAAAAGATTTCCCTCTTCTATGATTCCATTTCTGTTGACATCGTACTGAGACAAGATCATTTATATACACAAATATTGAAAGTATCGGGTGAGGGAGTTTATGTGTATAATTCATGTAAATTTTTGGATTTGAACTTTTTTCTATCCTCGAGTTATTATTAACAGCCATCAGTTTTCGATTCAGAAATGGAAGATTTAATTAATATAGACTTAAATTAATTCAGCCAATTGTTCACTTCAATAACATCATCTTTTTTGTCTCAGCAAAATTTGCAATCTCTAATCTATAAAAATATACTCCACTTGTCAGATTATTTCCATTGAACACAACCTCATAAGAACCAGATGCTTTCTCACCATTCACCAGAGTTTGTACAATCTGACCTATCATATCATATACAACCAACTTAACCTGACTTGATTTAGCAGTGTAGTATTCAATTGCTGTTGTCGGATTAAATGGGTTGGGATAATTCTGACTTAGTGTATAAGAACTATTAGAACCTAAATCTCCGTGCGTTTCTGTATATTCATAAGCACCTAAATCAGGTGAAGAATCTCTTGGATTACCATTTATATCAGTCCAGGGCAATCCTTTGCTCTCGATAAATGACTGCAAGTCTTCCCCTGCATTTCGTGCTGGTGAATTTTCACTTATTTCAAATTTTCCTAATCTATAATTACCCGTGAATCCAGGATTAGCATTTACACCTACGCCACCGTAATTATTTGTCCAACCTGACCAACCATTTGGTGTTCCAACAGGAGAACCACCACTGCCCATAAATCTGTTACCACCAAATTCTACATCACTATAGTCTCTCCAAATTAAATTGTTGTTACTGTTATCTGCTTCATTATACCAGGAAGTATTCCATCCTCCTTGCCAAGTGTCTCTGCCTACTCCACCATAATTAGCAGGGTTTTGTCCATTTGTTCCTAATTGTACAATAATATTATTTTTTACCCAGGCTGGTCTTTCGTGATATAATGGGTATGTACCACCATTAGCTCCAACTATAGTATTATTTATTACGAATGTTGGTGGAAAAGGACCCTGTCCATACCATCTGAGATAAAGTTCTTGAACAGAAGGATTTCCATCAGCATTCAAATGACCACCTTCATATAAATAGTTATTGTAGATTATATTTGTATCAGCACCACCAGTTCCTGATTGCATACCAAGTATCATAGTATGACCATAACATCCTGAATCAACAATGCATACGTTGTTCCATATTTTTACACTCTTCACTTCAATAGTTTGTAATGGGTCAATATGTTTGTGTTGACCAGGAGGAGTTCCGATTTGTTGATTTTGTATGTGTAAAAAGTTGTTATTAATATTTATCTGTTGGGCAGCATCAATAATAATTAAATCATCAGCACCGGGATTAGTATGATTTTTATATCCATACATAACACAATTCTTAATTTCAATATCGGTAATCAAAGAAGTACTGTCATTATCTCCTATCCAGTCGTCACCCCAGGCATTGCCTATAATCGCCATATGATGATCTGAATGTTCATAATTATAAACTGAATCAATAACAATATGTCTTGTTGCTCCAATTATATTCCACCCACGTCCGGTTCCGTGTCTTGTTTCAAGTCCTTTAATATAAACCCATCGCCTGCCATCTATAGTTACAATAGTACTTCTTACACTATCTCCATCTAAAATAACTCTGCCAGAGTGTCCATTTGGATTCGGTGCATATTTACCTGGCAGTATATAAACATATTTCTTCCAACTTCCGCTCGCACCGATTGAAAGACTTTCGTGGTAAATAGTTGAATCTGTACCCCCCGAAAAGAAAATTACATCACCAGGATTAATAGAACCCCAATTGATAGCAGAAATTGATTGCCAGGCATTAGCCCATGATGTGCCATTATTGCTTCCAGTAGTTAAATCTCCATCAATATAATAATTTGATGAATACATATTTGTATTACATTGAAATATAAATATCACTAATAATGATAGATTAATTAGGCGTAAAATGGATTTCATGTATTCTCCTTAAAAAAATGTATAAAATTCTCTGCATATCACAGCTAAGTAGAGATAATTCCACAACCACTTGCAAATATGTCCAAATTAACTCAAAAACTAAACCAAATAAATTGTCCCGATTTTATTATTCTAATTACTCGTCACATATTGAACACTAATAACAAATCCGTAAAATTTGCCTATGAGTTGATAAGAATTATTGATTGTAAAGCAGAAGAAGGAAAAAGAATTTAATAAATTTTTTTAAGCAAAGAGAAAAGAAAACCTAAATATCTGAAAACAAAATTGCAAAAAAACTTTAATTAATTTTTTATAATTATTTGTTATAAATGTGCGGGATTAATTTTTCCGGAGTTAATAATGATAGAAATTCTAAAAATAAAAACCCCAGAGTAAAACCTTCTATAATCAGGCTTGATAACTCTGGGAGAATTTACAATAATATTTCTTGCCTACTTCAGTAGTAGGAATTTTTTTGTCTGAACAAACTCACTGCTTTCCAATCGGTAAATGTAAGTTCCGCTTGCCAGATGAGTACCACTGAATGTCACACTATGGTAACCAGCATTAAAAGTTCCCTCAGCAAGTGTTTCTATCAATTCACCCAACATATTGTAAATATTAATTCTAAGTTGAGTTTGCTTTGGTAGTGAGAATTTAATGGTTGTATTTGGATTAAACGGGTTTGGATAGTTTTGTGCTAACTCAAACTTAGTCGGCATTATCTCTACTTCCACAATGTTTGAATATTCAAAACTTCCATCAAGATCTATTTGCTTAAGCCTGTAAGCAAGTGATGTAAATATAAGTGAGCTTATATCATCACTATAGGAGTATAACTGTGGTTCTAAAGTTGTTCCATGTCCTTCCACAAAACTAATTTTTTGCCATTCCGAATTATTTTGCCTTCTCTCAATTTCGAATCCAAGGTTGTTCGTTTCAGTAGCAGTTATCCAGTTGAGTAATATTTTGTTTTGCTGATAAGTTGTCGTAAATGATGCCAATTCAACTGGAAGAGCAACATATTCATAAGCTCCCAAATCGGGAGTAGTACCTCTTGGATTCCCTTCAATATCCGTCCATGGTAATCCTTTACTCTCTATAAAAGTTTTTAAATTTTCCCCCGCATTTCGTGCGGGTGAATTTTCACTTATTTCAAATTTTCCTAATCTATAATTACCCGTGAATCCAGGATTAGCATTTACACCTACGCCACCGTAATTATTTGTCCAACCTGACCAACCATTTGGTGTACCAATTGGAGAACCACCACTGCCCATAAATCTATTACCACCAAATTCTATATCACTGTAGTCTCTCCAGATTAAATTATTGTTGCTGTTGTCAGCTTCATTATACCACGAAGTATTCCATCCGCCTTGCCAGGTTTCTCTACCCGCTCCACCATAGTTAGCAGGGTTTTGTCCATTTGTTCCTAACTGCACAATAATATTATTTTTTACCCAGGCTGGTCTTTCGTGATATAATGGGTATGTACCACCATTAGCTCCAACTATAGTATTATTTATTACAAATGTTGGTGGATAAGGACCCTGTCCATACCATCTGAGATAAAGCTGCTGAACAGAAGGGTCACCATTGGCATTCAAGTGACCACCTTCATATAAATAATTATTATAAATTATATTCGTATCAACACCACCATTTCCTGATTGCATACCAAGTATCATAGTATGTCCGTAGCAACCGGAATCAACAATACATACGTTATTCCAAATTTTAACATTCTTCACTTCAATTGTTTGTAAAGGGTCAATGTGTTTATGTTGACCGATAGGAACTCCTATTTGCTGATTTTGTATGTGTAAAAAATTGTTATTAATATTTAACTTTTGAGCCGCATCAATTATGATTAAGTCATCATCGCCGGGATTATTATGATTTTTATATCCATACATAACACAATTCTTAATTTCAACATCAGTGATTAAAGAGGTACTGTCATTATCACCAATCCAGGAATCACCCCAGGCATTGCCTATAATCGCCATATGATGATCTGAATGTTCATAATTATAAACTGAATCAATAACAATATGTCTTGTTGCTCCTATTATATTCCACCCACGTCCAGTTCCGTGTCTTGTTTCAAGTCCTTTAATATAAACCCAACGTCTGCCATCTATAGTTACAATGGTACTTCTCACACTATCTCCGTCCAAAATAACTCTGCCAGAGTGTCCATTTGGATTAGGTGCATATTTACCCGGCATTAAATAAATATAATTACTCCAGGAACCGTTTGCCCCTATGGTTATACTTTCGTGGTAAATTGTAGAGTCAAAACCTCCGGAAATATAAATAACATCACCTGGTTGTATCGAGTTCCAGTTAATGTTTGAAAGGTTTTTCCACGCAGTGGCCCAACTTTGTCCATTACCATTCGAGGCTACATTTTTATCCACATAATGATTTGTTGGATATGCTGTTAGTGTTATAAAGAGAAATAACACTGAAAGGTTAATGAGTTGTTGAATTGCTCTCATATGTTCTCCAAGATTATTTTTTTATAATAACTTAATTCTGCTAAACAAATTAATTGATAAACTTGCACCATATTTTTTTGAATTGTAACGAAGCTACAATTGCATCAGAAGTTTGACAACTAATATGCCGCGTTCTTAAAAATTAAAAATAGACGAATATGAAAAGATTTGAGATGAAAATAATTAATCATCATCACTTCCGGACGACATATATTGTATTGACGTCAAGTATTGTGTTTCGGGAAATTTTAATAACCAATATTTAAAAAAATATAATTGAATTAGAAAATGATACGAGAGATAAACACTAACTGAGGAGAATGGAAATTGCGAGGAAAGTTAAGTGCTAAAGCCGGGATTGCATCATATTCTCTCTCGGATCCTGATACTTATTAATAAACAATAATTTCCAAATGGAAACTATCAATTATCTTACCAGTTATAAAGGTTAAAAAAAATACATTAAACGAAAGATGAAGAAAAAAGATTTTCAATTTTAATAAATTCAAATTCCAATTCAGAGAATTTTGATAGATTAATAAAAATGAATCTTGCAAAACGAAAATTTAGTTGGTTGGTCAAAAAATGAAAAAGTATATCATCAGATGAAAGCTGCTGCCGTTATAAAATGAGTCGAATTATGAAATTGATTTTAAAAAATAAATGATTTAATTGTTAAAGCCGGCTATAATAATACATAGATATGCTAATTATAAGAACTTATTTGCCATAGAGTTGTTGTTAACCTTAACTTGCGTTTACAGGTTAATTTAGCAGACATAAAGTCAGCAGCTATAAGATTTCGGACACGCATGTATTCCTAACTTAAAGTACACTGAAATGCTGCTGATAAACTTGATACTATTTCATCAGGATCATTTTTTTTACCTGCACAAACTCATTGCTTTCAATTCTGTAAATGTAAACTCCGCTTGGAAGTAAAGAAACATTTCCATTGGAAGTGGATCCGCCTAGAGCGGAAAACGTTACTTTGTGGTAACCGGCTTGGTAAGTTCCTTCAGCAAGTGTTTTTACTAACTCACCGAGCATATTATAAATATTAATTTTTAGCTGTGTATCCTTTGGAAGTGAGAACCTTATTGTTGTGCTTGGGTTAAACGGGTTTGGATAATTCTGTGAAAGTTCAAATTGATTTGCGACTACTCCTACTTCAACAACATCTGAATACTCAAAGCTTCCGTCAAAATCTATTTGCTTTAACCGGTATTGAAATTTACTCCCTCCGGCGTAAATATCTTTATCACTAAAGCTGTATTCTTTTGATTCTGTTGTCGTTCTATTTCCTTCTACAAAACCAATTGTGTTCCATTCACCTTCATTAATTCTTCTCTCAACGTTAAATCCGTAGTTGTTCACTTCCGTCTTTGTTACCCAGTTTAATTGGATCTTGTCATTCAATAATTTTGATGTGAAGGAAGTTAGTTCGACAGGCAATACGCCATCAAAAGATCCTTGATAATTGTTCGTTACAAGTTGAAATGTTGGTGTATTCATTTTACTATTAATTTCATCCCAGTTCACCATTGCTGTGGCGTTTTGGTCTGTAATATCTAAAGTTACGGTTCCAATAAGTTCTCCATTCGGGCTTGAAGTTGAGAGAACGTCCCCCGTACCATCTCCATTTCCAGAAAATGATATTGTAACAGCAATTTTTCCTAAAGCTATCTGCACTGTCATTGCACCATAATCTCCGGTTGGAGACCCAGTTGTATATTTTGGATTGATATTTGAAATTACAGGTGTACTTAATGCTGTATTATTAAAATTAATATAATAACTTGTGAGACCAACCCGAATACTCTGCGCTCCTGTGCTTTGCGAATAAATATCAAAAGAAAATTTATTTATTGAGGTATTTACATCAAAATTTGTTAATGTATGTGTAGCAATCCTTTGGGCGAAAGCTATATTCAACGATAATAAAAAAGTGAAAGTTATAATAAATAAACTTTTCATTACTCTAACCTTTTTATTATGGGACATTAGTTGATTTATTAAGATTTGAAATTATTTTCGTAACATCTGCTGCTGTTACGATTGCGCTCATATTTACATCAGCATCAAGATAAGCAAAATTATTTAGGTTAGTAATTATCGGTGTAACGTCAGACGCTGTTATGATTGTAGAGTTATTTCCATCACCCGCGATCATTCCAAAACCACCTCCTGGTAGTGCAACCAAAGGATCAGTACCATAAGCTTGTGATTGAGCTATTGTAAAATCATATAATGGAGAACTGCTGCTCAAAGCAATTGCAGATGAAGTCATTATTGCCAGATGGTTTCGGTGCCGAACAACAACATAATAGTTGCCATTGCTTATACCTTTAAACTTAACCGGACCAGATCCATCAACATCAACTACGCTGCCATCACTTAACAATAATCCGGCACGTTTGCTCACTATAGTAGTTGAGTCACTTCTTAATTCTATTAATACCCAATCCACTACATTTGCTGGAAAAGTTGCTCTTGCTTCAGTTCCCAGATAATTCCAGGGAGCTTTTTTGAATGGCTGATACTTTGGTATCAACCCTTGTGTGTTAAGTGTTGTTGTCATTGTCCCGCTGCCATTATAAGGTCCTTCAAGAAATACTTTTATGTTTACCAATAACGGCTTTGCAAATAACTTTATAAATGCCCATCCAACATCACCAGCACCGCCTGAGACTACATCTGCATTCTGAGTGTAAAGCGCGAACTGTCCGTTAGTAACCGTAACCGGACCCAAAGAAACATCGCTATTTTTATTTACAACCACATTGTATTGCGCTGTATTGGTTGAATCAAATGAATAATATAACCTGTAAGTTCCGCCGGGGTTTTTCAAAAGAATTGTAGCAGTTACATCATATTGACCATTGAGGACATAACGGTGAAACTTCATAACTTGTAAACTATCATTTGAAGTGTTATAATACACAACAGGCGACCCTATAAGGTGAGGATCTGTCCATGTAGTATTATGCCAGTATTCATTCCAGACGGATGTGTTGAACACTGGTGGTTCTGCTTGACTTTCAGGCTGTTCAAAATAGGGAAGTACTGGAAACTGCATTGAATCTTTTGAACACTCAATTACACAGTCAGGGGGGAAGAAATCATTAATGACTTCTCTGACTGACTTAACAGGAATCCCACGTTCTACTACAGCATTTAGAACCAGCCTTAAAAGCGAATCACTTTGATACCACGTATCATCAGGAGTTCTATAAGTACCGCCAAATTCATGTGCAATAAAGATAATCCACTTATTATTTGCCACTGCAGAATCCAGCATGGTTCTGATTGTTGTTATGTTGTCCCTGTTTGTCAGATTAATCCGTTCTATATGGTATAAATCAAAAGGTTGAGACATCCCCGGTAATTCTGTGGCCCTGGAATAATATGAGCTGTATTTCTTAACAATATTAACTCGACTATGAGACCAATCATTATTAGGTGAAGCAAATCCTGAATTTGGAAATTCATGAGAATCAAGCCAGCTTTTCATTTGGCTGACATTGGTTTCTGTAACTCCTAAATCGTGGTTATAGGTATGATTGCTTACCTCCCACCCGGCTGCCTTCATTTCAAGTAATGTGTTAACAGCATTATATCCAGCACCATTGACCCACCAATTCAAAGCATTTATGTAAACAACCGCAGGAAATCCGTACTCCTGGAATACATTAAACAAAGCAGGCCAGGTATCAGACCCATCATCATAGGTAAAGGAAACTACCGGTCCATACTGAGCGTTTGAATAACCGTAACTCAACAATAACAGAGTTATTAACAAAATTATTTTACGTTTCATTGCATCCTTCGTATGAAATATTAAAAATCGTTAAACATAAACGTCCTGGTTATGGACACAATAAATTAATAATGGGGCGGGAGCTGAATTATATATTCGACAACACAAGTTGCCCTCAAAAGGAAAAGTTCATTTACTATTTACTATAAATTGTTTTAAAGGGCAAGAAAAATTTTTCCCTTCATGAAATCAACCAACCCAACAAACAATATAAACTATAAACTAAAAAATCCGCAACTTTTTAATAGGTAGGGATTTTAATAGTTAATTACAGTCATTATTTTATCAAAACCATCTTTTTCACCTGAACAAATTCAGGGCTTTCAATTCTGTAAATGTAAGCACCACTAGGCAGATCGGCAGCATTTACTGTTATCTTGTGATATCCTGCTTCATAATTTCCTTCAGCAATAGTTCTAACAAGTTCTCCGAGCATATTATATATATTAATTTTAAGCTGTGTTTCTTTTGGCAGTGAAAACCTTATGGTTGTGCTTGGGTTAAATGGATTCGGATAATTCTGTGAAAGCTCAAACTTTGTTGGTAGTATTTCTACTTCTATTACATCTGAATATTCAAAGCTACCATCGTTGTCTATCTGTTTTAATCTGTAATGGAATTTACTTCCGCCTGCAAACAAATCTTTATCTGTGAAGCTGTATTGTTTTGGTGAGTTTGAATTGCCGTGTCCTTTTACAAAACCAAGAGTATTCCATTCACTTTCGTTTATTCTTCTTTCAACATTGAACCCGTAGTTGTTTACTTCTGTTTTTGTTATCCAGTTTAAGTCCACTTTGGAATTATCTTTAAATTTTGCTGTGAAGGCAGAAAACTCAACTGGTAATGGGCTTTCATTTAAGTTTGGCCAGTTACCTTTTGTATAGTTTGGGTTTGGAAAACCAGGTGATACTTCAGTTTTAGTCCAGGTTAAGTTTGAGGATCCCTGCTGATTCACGATAGTAAAATACATTGTTATAATGTTTGTAGGAGTGGTGGACAGAGGAACTGGAGCAGGATTTCCAAATGTGCTTAGAGCTATTCGAACAGAGTTTTCGGTTGGCCTTAGTATGTTTTGTGCAGGAAAGGTGTTAAAATTTCCGTAGAGAATATAGTCAGTTCCTTTTATCGGCGAAGACGAAAAAGACAAGTCGTTAGTATTATAAATAAATTCAATCAATAATATTCCAGCACTTCCTGTTCCACTTTGCATGTTTACGGCAATCGTAACAGCATAGGTTGGAGGATTAACATTCGTAATGAATTGACCATCAATAGTTTGACTGTAAAATTTTGACGAGCAGAGGATAAGGATGGTGAGATAAATAAATGTTCTATTCATATTTAACCTTTTACACTTCTTATTTGAATTTCTAAAATATTTTGAATTAAGTTAAGGGACTTGTGTTGAAAAACCAAAGTTTGGTAGCCAATTATCCAATAAGTCTTCAGAGTAATCTACATCTGTATTTAAATTTATATCTTCTGAATAATATCCTTGGAAACCAAATGAAGGTAACCATTTATTTAGTAAATCAATAGCATAATCAACATTTCCGTCACCGTCAATATCCCCAGCTATCATTGCAAAATTACTACTGCCCAGATCTTTCATTGGATTAGTACCGGATGTATAAGCCTGTGATTGAGAAGTTGTAAAATCATACAACACAGAACTGCTGCTTAACGGAATTGAATCTGCAGACATAATTGCGAGATGGTTACGGTGTCTTACAACAACATAATAATTACCAGCACTTATTCCTGTAAATGTAACCGGACTTGAGCCGTCAATATCTACAATAGTTCCATCACTTTTAATAAAAGCTGCACGCTCAACTACTTTAGAAGCGGAAGCAGTTCCTGTTCTTAATTCAACGAGTATCCAATCAACAATATTTGAGTTGGGCATGCTGTCAACAGAACTTGCTGTATAATCATAAGCTGCAGTATCATAAGCAACTTGAGAGTTTGTCGGGATATAATTACTTGTGTTAAGCGCGGTTGTCATCGTCCCGCCTCCGTTGTAAGGTCCTTCCAAAAATACTTTTAAATTAGCCGTAACAAAATTCGGTGTTCCTTCAGTTCTTAAAATTACGCCACCTTGTCCAACAACAGTTCCAGTATTCGTATTTGTAAAAAATACGGCAAAT